>Ga0182738_1000867_pt1 | contig 40305 bp, 34 predicted proteins | sample eDN5th30CBELigMG_FD_128876 | JGI IMG/M metagenome (GOLD analysis project Ga0182738, IMG submission 128876) | Enriched Miracle-Growth compost microbial communities from Emeryville, California, USA - eDNA 5th pass 30_C BE-Lig MG (version 2)... ...
CGGCACCGCCCACGCCGCCCGCGCCGGCGACACCGCCGGTTCCGCCGCTGCCGGCAAAGAGCCAGATCGCCTCACCGCCGGCACCGCCGCGGCCCCCCATGCCGCCCTCGCCGCCGGCCCCGCCGTCTTCACCGGCCCCGCCGTCCTGGCCGGCCGCACCCGCCCCGCCGGCACCACCGGCACCGCCGCGGCCCCCGGCGCCAAAGAGGCTCCAGACAGCACCGCCCCGGCCGCCGGCGCCGCCGGCACCGCCGGCACCGCCCGGAACGACGGCGTCGCCCCCGGCTCCCCCGGCCCCGCCGTTACCGCCGCTGCCGAAGAAGAATCCGCCTGCACCGCCGTCGCCACCGGCGCCGCCGTTGCCACCGAACTGGCCGTCGGCGCCGTCGGTGCCGTTGCCGCCGTTGCCGAACAGGAACGCCGCGTTGCCGCCGTGGCCGGGGACACCGTCGATCGGGGCGGGATAGTCGGCGGGATCGAAGGCCAGCACCCGAGAGGCGGCGGGCCCGCCGTCGGCGATACCGCCGGCGTTGCCGCCGTTGCCGAACAGCCAGCCGGCGTCGCCGCCGCTGCCGGTGTAGCCGTAGCCGTCCCCCCCGTCGCCGAACAGCAGCCCGCCGTCGCCGCCGTCGGGGTTCTCGGCGGTACCGGCGGCGCCGTCGCCGATCAGATACACCCCGAAGGCTTGGTTGATCGCGGTGTCGACCTGCAGGCCGAGGGGGCTATTGATCCAGGCGTCGATGCCGTCGTGGATCGAGGTGTAGAGAAACTGGCTGACCAGCGCGTCGGCCGCCGAGAGCCCGGGAAGCTCCGCCAGGCTCAGCCCGTCGGCGACCGGGGCGATCAGGTCGACGATCCAGTCCAGCGGGTCGGCCCGGGCGGGCGCGGTGGCCGCCGGGGCCAGTCCCAATGCGAAGAACGCACCCACCGCCGAGGTCGCGCCCGCCAACCGGACCGCACTGCTGCTGTACCTAGTCATCTGCTTTGGTTTCTCCTAAATAGAATTCAGGTAAACGCCCATAGCGTACCGCGCTGTGCGCGGAGAATCGATCATCCAAAGGGACGGCACTCTACTTGAGTGGCGAAACGTCCGAGACCGCTGTATCGGGCGTCCGAGCTCACGCCGTGTCGAGCAGGCCCGTGACGCCGGAGTCGTCCGGGATGACGCGCGCTGACATCGGATTGCTTGGCGAAGCCGGTGTCGGCGCACACCGGCGCCACCGCGCCGGTGTGCGCTGAGTTCGCGGCCAGCACCGCATCGAAAGCACCAAGTCGCGGTGTCGTCTCGAACAACCTCAAACCGCGCTCGCAGTGGCGAGCGATCGCCGAGGAGATCGAACCGCGCACCGGCCGGCACCTGGGTAACTTCCCGCAGGCTCCACCCACCGGGCGCTGATTAACGCCGTCGTCCACGTGATCCGCGCCGAGGAGGAAGCCGGCCCCACCGGGGGCTTCCAGCCCGCGAACGCGCTGATTTAGGGCTTGTCCTTCGCGCGAGCAGACAGAAAGTTGCCCAAAAAACTCGCTTCTAGGGCAACTTGCTGTCTGCTCGGCCCGGGATCAGCCGCTGAGGTTGCGGACCTTGTCCAGCATCGCCCGAGCCAGGTCGGCGGCCGTGGTGTCGCCGGCGGGCGGAGCACCGGAGTGGCCCTCATCCTCGACAAACCAGAACACATCAACGTCGACGACGCAGTTCACCCGCGCTGCGAGCGCCCGCGAAACGCGCAGTCCCGCTTCACCGTCCACACTGGTACGCACTGTGGCCACCAATACCGCATCCGGGTTGGCGACGTCAGTGACCTCGCCGCTGGCCTCGCTGTCAGTCCCACTGTCCCGCGTCACCACTACCCCGTCACAACTGCCCCACTGCTGGGCGAACTTCTCGAAGAGCGCATCGGCGTCTGCCGCACTGTCCAGTGCGATCACCGCCTCGCCCACCCCGGTCAGCGGCGAGTCGTCGCTGGAGCTGTCCCAGAACTCATGGGCGGCGTCGCGAACCCGGGCGGCGCTGTAGACGCTGCGTTGACCGCCCACCGCTGCGCCGACACAGTCTTGTGGCTCGGCCGACTCCCACGCGTCGGGTAGCTCGTCGAGGCCGCCGAACCGGGGCGGGAGGGAGGGGTCGCTGCGAAAGGGCTGGCCGGTCAGCTTCGACAGCTCAGAGTCATCGAGCAACACCTGCCGGACCGCCATCCCGGTCACGGGCGTGGGCGCCAATCCGGGTGCGGGCCGGACGGTTCCGGAGACCACCGTGGTACACCCGCTGACCAGCAGCACGACCGCGACCGCGCCCGCCGCGATTGTGCCCGCCCGGGAGGCCACTACTTCTTGGCCTTGTCTCCGGCAGGACCCGCACTATCGGTGGACAGTGCCGCGACGAACGCCTCCTGCGGCACGTCGACCCGACCGATGGTCTTCATCCGCTTCTTGCCTTCCTTCTGCTTTTCCAGCAGCTTGCGCTTACGGGTGATGTCACCGCCGTAGCACTTGGACAGCACGTCCTTCCGGATGGCCCGAATATTCTCGCGGGCAATGATTTTCGACCCGATCGCAGCCTGCACCGGCACTTCGAACTGCTGGCGCGGGATGAGCTCCTTGAGCTTGGTGGTCATCTTGTTACCGTAGGCCGACGCCGAGTCCTTGTGCACGATCGCACTGAACGCGTCCACAGCCTCGCCCTGCAGCAGGATGTCGACCTTGACCAGATCGGCTTCCTGTTCGCCGGCTTCCTCGTAGTCCAGGCTGGCGTAGCCGCGGGTACGCGACTTCAGCGAGTCGAAGAAGTCGAAGATGATCTCGCCCAACGGCATCGTGTAGCGCAGCTCGACGCGTTCCGGCGAGAGGTAGTCCATGCCGCCCAGTTCACCGCGCCGCGACTGGCACAGTTCCATGATGGTGCCGACGAATTCGCTGGGCGCGATGATGGTGGACTTGACGATGGGTTCAAAGACGTTGCGGACCTTGCCTTCCGGCCAGTCCGACGGGTTGGTGACGATGATCTCGGTGTCGTCTTCACGGATCACCCGGTAGACGACGTTGGGCGAGGTGGAGATCAGGTCGAGATTGAACTCCCGCTCTAGCCGCTCGCGGGTGATCTCCATGTGCAGCAAGCCCAGGAAGCCACAGCGGAAGCCGAAGCCCAGCGCCACCGACGTTTCCGGCTCGTAGGTCAGGGCGGCGTCGTTGAGCTGCAGCTTGTCCAGGGCCTCGCGCAGGTTCGGGTAGTCCGAGCCGTCCACCGGGTACAGCCCGGAGTAGACCATCGGCTTGGGTTCGCGGTAGCCGGTAAGCGCCTCGGTGGCGCCGCGCCGGGCCGTCGTCACGGTGTCGCCGACCTTGGACTGGCGAACATCCTTCACGCCGGTGATCAGGTAACCCACCTCGCCGACCCCAAGTCCTCGGGTGGCTTTGGGCTCCGGGGAGACGATGCCGACCTCGAGCAGTTCGTGGGTGGCCCCGGTGGACATCATCGCGATCTTCTCGCGCGGGCTGATCTTGCCGTCGACGACGCGCACATAGGTGACCACGCCGCGGTAAATGTCGTAGACCGAGTCGAAGATCATCGCCCGGGTAGGGGCGTCGGGATCACCGACCGGGGCCGGCACCTGGGCCACCACCGCGTCGAGCAGCTCGGGCACCCCTGCGCCGGTCTTCCCGGAGACCCGCAGCACGTCGGAGGGTTCGCAGCCGATGATGTGGGCCAGTTCGGCGGCGTAGCGCTCCGGGTCGGCGGCAGGCAGGTCGATCTTGTTGAGCACCGGGATGATGGTCAGGTCGCGGTCCAACGCCAGGTACAGGTTGGCCAGGGTCTGCGCCTCGATGCCCTGGGCGGCGTCGACCAGCAGCACCGCGCCCTCACAGGCCTCCAGCGCGCGAGACACCTCGTAGGTGAAGTCGACGTGGCCGGGGGTGTCGATCAGGTGCAGGACGAACTCTTCGTCGCCGACCTTCCAGGGCAGCCGGACGTTCTGCGCCTTGATCGTGATGCCGCGCTCACGCTCGATGTCCATCCGGTCCAGGTACTGAGCGCGCATCGACCGGTCGTCGACGACGCCGGTGAGCTGCAACATCCGGTCGGCCAGGGTGGACTTGCCATGGTCGATGTGAGCGATGATGCAGAAATTCCGTATCTGCGCCGGCGCGGTGAAAGTCTGGTCGGCGAAACTGCTGATGGGAATCTCCTGGTGACACGGTGATATGGCGGCACATGCCGGTTGTCCAATCAGGGTAGCGAGACCGCGTGGCCGCAGACCAATTGCGCCGGGGCCGACCCGTCAATCCGGCGCACGCCGCGCGGGCCGCGGGCCGGGGAATCCGGTGCCCCCGACCCGCGAGCCGACGAACCGCTACAGCCAACCGAAGGGATCGCCCGGTTCTAACACATCGGTCGCGACGGCCGAGTCCGCCTGGATGTCGTCTAGTGACGCGTAGGCGTCGAGATGGAAAGGCACCGAGAACAATTGGACGGCTTCGGGGCCCAGGACGTTGACCACACCGTGGGCGCTGTCGTACTGCAATCCGAACAGCGTGAACCCGCCCGGGGTGAACAGGAAGTTGTTGATCAACGCCGGAGCGGTCGCCTGTACAGCGTCGTCGACAAACAGCGGACTGTAGAAAGACTCGATTTGCACCAAACCGAGGATGTTCAGCTGTTCCCATCCGGAATGGTTGTCGATGTCGACGATCCGAGTTTCGGTGATGCCGCCACTCCCGTGCTCGGGAATCCACAGCAGCGGCCGACCGGTGAACTCCATCGGGGCGTAGCTGCCGTCGAGCTGGTAGTTCGGCAGCTCGTAGCTACCGTGCACGACGCCGTCCTCGTCCGGTGGGCCGTCCATGGTCGGCAACTGGAACGGGAACGTGCCGGTGGCCGCGGAGGCTGCGGCCACCGTGAGGGTCACCGCGAGCGCGCCGACGGCGGCAGCCGCTCCGGCCAGGACAGCTGACTCGAAAGTCCTCCGACAACGACGACCCCCACACTCGGCCGAAGACTCGGGGCGGATGTTCATGCGACACCTCATTCCTGCACGGACAATTTTTCACAACATCATATGTGATTCTTACTAAACATGCACCGCCGTCCTCGCCTGACGCCGCACGTCACCGGGGTGGCCCGCACGAACCCCGCATGGCCGATGCCGGCGATCCGAACCCGGCCCGACAGCCTGGGCCGGCTGGCCTATACCGCGGTGATCGCCGGGCCACGGGCACCGACGGGAAGACGGCACGGCGCCGGCCGTCGACGGGCTCGGCGATCTGGACCGCGGTGTGGCGGCAACCCGCCCGGACCGGCCGGCGCCGGCGTTGCGATCTCCGCTTACCCTTGACTGATGTAAGAGCGCAACTGCGCGTGTTCGGCCTGCAGCTCTTCCATCCGGGACTTGACGATGTCACCGATGCTGACGATCCCGGCTAGTCGGCCGTTTTCCAGCACCGGTATGTGACGCGCGCGGTGCTCGGTCATCAACATGCTGACATCGTCGGCGGAGTCGGCCTTGGCGCAGGTTGCCACCACGCGGGTCATGATGGCCGACACCGGCCGAGCCAGCAGACTGGCGCCGTGGACGTGCAGCTGGCGTACCACGTCACGCTCGGAGGCCACCCCCTCCAGGCCCTCACGTCCGATCACCACCATGGCGCCGATGTTGTGCTCGGCCAGGCCCGCCAGCAACTCCATGACCGTGGCATCCGGATGGATGGTCACCACCGCCGCACCCTTATTCCGCAATACATCCGCGATCCGCATTGAAGCCTCCCGCCGCAGTGATCTGCTTCACACCAGGCTAGGCCATTTCACCCGGTCGCGGGTGGCGATAAACGAAACTCAGCCGATCGCATAGCGCCCGGCCGACATCTGTGGCATATGTGATGGCATGACGATCGAGATCACGCTACTGGGCACCGGAAGCCCGATCCCCGACCCGAACCGCGCCGGACCATCGACCCTGATCCGAGCCGGGGGCCAGCAACTGCTGGTCGACTGCGGACGGGGAGTGCTGCAGCGTTTGGCAGCGGCGGGTGCCTCGGCCAATACCCTGTCGGCGCTGCTGCTCACCCACCTGCACAGCGACCACATCGCAGACCTCGGCGACCTGCTGATCACCCGATGGGTCACCACTTTCACCCCGGACGCCCCACCACTGCCGATCATCGGCCCACCTGGCACCGCGGAGGTGGTGGAGGCGACCTTGCGCGCCTTCGGCCACGACATCGGCTACCGCATTGCCCACCACGACGATCTGACCGCCCCTCCCCCAGTCGACGTGCAGGAACACACCACCGGCCAGGTCTGGGACCGCGACCGGGTGCGGATCACCGTGGCGCCCACTGACCACCGGCCGGTGACACCGACCATCGGATTCCGGATCGAGCACTCCGACGACGACGGGACTGCCTCGGTGGTGATGGCCGGCGACACCGTGCCGTGCGACAGCCTCGACGAGCTGGCGGCCGGCGCCGGTGCGTTGGTCCACACCGTCATCCGCAGCGACCTCATCGAGTTGCTGCCCCAACAGCGCATCCGCGATATCTGCGACTACCACTCCTCAGTGGCCCAGGCTGCCGCGACCGCCAAACGGGCCGGGGCGGGCATTCTTGTGCTGACCCACTATGTGCCCGCGATCGCGCCCGGGCAGGAAGAGCAGTGGCGGGCGCTGGCCGCCGCGGAGTTCGACGGGCCCATCGAACTCGGCGACGACCTGCATCGAGTCGAGGTGACCGCCCGCGGCTGAGGCGAGTTGGGGAGTTATCGAACCAGCTGGTACCCTGAACAGCTGTTGCTCCCGCCTCGGGAGGCAAACCCAACTCAAGCTTTTGCGAAGGAATTACTCCGTGGCCAACATCAAGTCGCAGGTGAAGCGCAACCGGACCAACGAGCAAGCCCGGCTGCGCAACCAGTCGGTGAAGTCGGCGGTGCGGACCGCGATCCGTGCCTTCCGTGAGGCCGCCGCAGCCGGCGACAAAGATAAGGCCGGCGTGCTGCTGGTCTCGACCAGCCGCAAGCTGGACAAGGCCGCCAGCAAGGGTGTCATCCACAAGAACCAGGCCGCCAACAAGAAGTCGGCGCTGGCAAAGGCGCTCAACCAGCTCTGACCTAGCGGATTGCCCGCAAGCGCAGGCCCCTGATTCCACTGGCGAACAGGGGCCTTCGCGTTGTCTGAATCAGCGGTCGGCCAACTCGGCGACCCCGCGAACCGCAGCCTCCAATGCGTAGTCGGCGTCGGCGGCGGCGCCTTTGACGTCGGCGTTGAGGGCGGCCACCAACCGCACCGCGGCCGCCATCGTCCCCGGCGACCAAAACCGGGCCTGCTTCTGTGCCTTTTGCACCCGCCAGGGCGGCATGCCCAATTCACCGGCCAGCCGGTAGGGATCACCGGACTTGGACCGCACCCGGGCAATGGTGTGAATCGCCTCGGCCAGGGCATCGGCCAGCACGACGTGCGGTTCGCCACGAATCATCGCCCAGCGCAGCGCCTCGGTCGCACCGGCGACGTCGCCGACCACCGCCCGGTCGGCGACGTCGAACCCTTTCACCTCGGCTTTGCCGCTGTGATAGCGGCGCACCGCGATGGCGTCAACATGCCCGCCGGTATCGGCGACCAGCTGCGAACACGCCGAGGCCAGTTCCCGGATATCGGAGCCCACCGCATCGAGCAATGCCGTCACAGTGTCGTCGTCGACCCGGACCTTGAGTCCGCGGAACTCGGCGCGAACAAAGTCGGAGCGTTCGGAGGCCTTGGTGATGCGGGCGCAGGCGTGCACCTCGGCGCCGAGTTCCCGCAGCTTCCCCGCCAGCGCCTTGGCCCGCCCCGCACCGGAGTGCACCACAACTAGCACCGTGCCCAGCGGAATATCGGCGGCCGTCGCTTCGATCAGCGCCACGGCGTCCTTGCCGGCTTCGGCGGCAGCCTCGAGCACCACCACCCGTTCGTCGGCGAACAGCGACGGGCTCAGCAGCTCCGCGAGTTCACCCGCTGCCACCTCACCGGCGCGCAACCGGTCCACCGGGATATCGGTGCTGCCGGCCTGTGCCCGCACCCCGGCAAGCACCTGACCAACCGCCCGTTCGACCAGCAGCTCCTCGTCCCCGAGGATCAGATGCAGTGGCGAAACCGGTTGGCTCACCCGCCAATCGTGTCACGCTGCGCCGACACCCGCCCAGCCGGTCAATACCTGCGCGGCCGACCACGCCAGCAGGCATAGCCCCAACGCGGCCAGCACCCGGCGGCACCACCGCCATCGCCAACAAATCACTACCAGGACTGCGGCGGCACCCACCCCGACGACTCCCATGGCGCCGTCCGGCACCGGCACGGTGGCGGCCGGGAGGCCGCCGGCCCAGCGCGCGACGTGGCACACCCACCACAACTCCGGTCCGGTGAAACGGATCAATAAATAGGCGCCGGCCGGCCACCACCCGCACAGCACCGCCGCCGCGCTGCCCAGCACGGTGATCGGCGCGACCAACGCCGCCACCGCCAGGTTGGCCACCGTACTGACCAGGCTCAGCCGCCCGGAGATGCCGGCGATCAACGGCGCGGTGACCAGATTGGCCGCCCACGCCACGCAGACCGCGGCGGCCAGCGGTCGAGGCCACCCATGCGCCTCCAGCCGGGCCGTCCAGACCGGCGCGATGAGCACGAGCGCCGCGGTGGCCACCACCGACAGCGCGAACCCGACGTCGACCGCCAGATGCGGGGCCAACGCCAGCAGCACCAGCACACTGGCCGCCAGACTCGGCACCGCCTGGCGGCTGCGCGCCGCGAGCACGCCCAACAGCGCGATGGCCCCCATCACCGCCGCCCGCAGCACACTGGCCGTGGGCTGCACGACGATCACGAACGCGACCAGGGCACTTCCGGCCAACACCACGGCAGCACGCGGCCCGACCAACCGCGCCGAAAACAGCACCGCACCGCAGACGATCGTCACGTTGGCCCCGGAGACCGCCATCAGATGCGTCAGCCCCGCGGCCCGAAAGTCTCGGCCGGTGGCGGCCGTGATCGCCGAAGTGTCGCCGAGCACCAATGCGGGCAGCATCCGGCCCTGCTCGTCGGGCAGCACCCGCATGGCGGCGGCCGCGAACCGGGCCCGAACCCGATGTGCTGTCCGCGCGACGGGTCCGGGCTGCCCGCGCACCGGAGCGTCGCTGGCGGTGAGCACCGCCACCGACAGATCCCGCCGGGCCGGGCGGGCGATCTTGGCGCGGAACGCCATCGACTGGCCGACCATCACCTCGCCGAATTCGGCGCCGGAGGCGAATACCAGCACCCGGCCCGAGGCGACGACGTCGTCGAGGCGCTGCAAAGTGGCTCGGAACATCACCCGCCGGGCGCCGGCGGTCAGTGGGCTCTCACTCGGGGTGACCGTCACCGCCGCGGTGGTGCCGCACAGCGCGGCGATCGGGTGATGCTCGACGGAGGCGGTACGCAGCGCAACAGCCCATCCGAAGCCCGCCCCCGCCATCGATGCCGCGGCAACCGCCGCACCCACCAGCCGCCAGCCGGGGCGCCGCCGCCGTCCGGCGTACCAACACAGCACGCCGGCGGCCATACCCAGCAGGGCACACAGCACCGCCAGCACGCCGCCGATCTGCCACTGGATGCCGGCCGCCGTGACCAGCCAGCCCATCACCGCCGCCGGCACCAGCCGAACGTCGAGGCGGGCCGCCGGCGCCGGTTCGGCCGCTGGCGATGTCACGCTCAGACACGAACCAGGGCACGCAGCTTCTCCAGGCGCGCCGGGCCGATTCCGTCGACGTCGCCGAGCTGATCGATGCGGGTGAACTTCCCGTGGCTGTCGCGCCAGGCCACGATCGCGGCTGCGGTCACCGGCCCCACCCCGGGCAGGGCATCGAGCTGCTCGACTGTCGCGGTGTTGAGGTTCACCGGCTCGCCCGGTTCATGTTTGGGCTCTGGACCGGTTGGGGCGGTGCTGGTACGGGGTGCTTCCGGCACCGGCGAGACGGCACCCACCGAACTGCCCAGCACGGGCAGCCCCGCCGGCGGCGCCAGACCGACCACGATCTGTTCGCCGTCGACTAAGGGCCGGGCCAGATTCAGCCCGACCGTATCCGCACCGTCGAGGGCCCCGCCGGCCGCGGTCAGCGCATCGGCGATGCGGGATCCGGGCGACAACGTCGCCAGACCCGGCTTGTGCACCAGGCCGACCACGCTGACCACGACCTGCTCGGCCGGCGCCGCCGCGACGCTGGCGGTCGATTCGTCGGTGCGCGGACTGGCAGTCGAAACCATCTCCACCGGGGGCAGTTTCGCGCTCAGCACCGGAGCAGGCTGATCACGCAGCACGGTGAACACCGTGATGAGCACCGCCACAGCAGCGATCACCGCCAAGGCGATCGCACCGGCTTTGCCCGGGTCGGCCCGCACTTTGGCGATCCAGCCCGCCTCGGCTGCGCCGTCCGGAAGCCAATGCGGCAGCAATGAATTCGGGTCATCCTCGTCGTCGGTGTCGGAGGTGTGCTCGCCACGGTCGGGTTCCGGGAGCAGGCCGAGTCGACGCTGCAGCCGCTCGCCGGGTGGTTCTGGTGCCATGCGTCGACGGTAGGTGCCGACACCGTCAGTCCGGTTCGCTCAGCGCACGATCCAGGCTGGTCTGTGGATCAACCCCGGACTGTGCGCAACCGGCTGCGGCGTTGGCTGCACCCGCGGTTACGGGTTCAGCCACTCCCCCACGTCTTGCGAGATGCCCGACGACGGCGCATAGCGGACCTTCGCCGCTGTGACCCCGGTCGGCAGCGCGAAGACGACGCAGCCGGTGTTCGACGACCCGGCGGGGATCAGGAACCAGCCGTAGGCGAAATCCTTGCACTCGTCCACGGTCGCGAAATCGGCCGGGTAGTTCTGGCCGTCGGAACCCATCACCGTGACGTCGCTGTTGCTGTTGCCGACGATGGTCGTGGTTCCGGCGTTCTCGATCCGCAGCTTGGTCGCCAGGTAGGTCTTGCCCACCGTGCCCCAGCCGTTCGGGACGGTCGCCGGTGCAATGACCTCCGTCAACGTCACGGCGATCTTCTGCCCGCCGATGCGCATCAGCTCCAGCGTCTGGCCGATGTGCGCGGCTGATCGTGGGGCCGGTGTTTGCCGGGCCCCCGGCGATGACTCCGACTTGGCCTTCTCCGCGGTCTCTGCCGAGCACGACACGAGAGGCAAGACCAGGACACAGAGCGCGACGACCCACCGTCTCATGAGGTCCAGCCTACAAAAGCGCACGGTAAGCCCTCCCCCGAACGGCCACAGAAGTGACGATTAGGGTGCATACCAACCGTGAGTTCACCCAACCAACCGGGAGGTCGACGTGAGACTGGCACTGAGCGCGGAGGAGGCCGCGTTCCGCGACGAAATGCGGACCTTCTTCACCACCGAGATCCCTGCTGACATTCGCGAACGCAGCCGGTTGGGTCATTCGAACTTTCCCGACGACATCGTCACCACCCAGCGCATCCTCAACGCCAACGGCCTGGCGGTACCGAACTGGCCGGTCGAGTGGGGCGGCAAGGACTGGACGCTGACCCAGCACCAGATCTGGCACGACGAGATGCAGCTGGCTTCGGTGCCCGAACCGCTGACCTTCAACGCCAAGATGGTTGGCCCGGTCATCGCGGAATTCGGTTCCCAGGAGATCAAGGAACGCTTCCTGCCCGCTACCGCCAACCTGGACATCTGGTGGTGCCAAGGCTTCTCCGAGCCAGAAGCCGGCTCCGACCTGGCAAGCCTGCGCACCACGGCGGTGCGCGACGGTGACAGCTACATCGTCAACGGGCAGAAGACCTGGACCACGCTCGGCCAGTACGCGGACTGGATCTTCTGCCTGGTGCGCACCGACCCGCAGGCCCCCAAGAAGCAGGCCGGCATCTCCTTCCTGCTGTTCCGGGTAGACACTCCGGGTGTGACTATGCGGCCGATCAAGCTGATCGACGGAGGCTACGAGGTCAACGAGGTGTTCTTCTCCGACGTGCGGGTGCCCGCTGATCAGCTGGTCGGTGAGGAGAACCACGGCTGGACCTACGCGAAATTCCTGCTGGGCAACGAGCGGACCGGCATCGCCGGGGTAACCCGTACCAAGGTGCGTGTTGCCGAACTCAAGCAGCGCGCCAAGGCGTTGGGGGCCCTCGACGATCCATTGTTCGCCGCACGAGTCGCCGAACTCGAGAACGATCTGCTGGCACTGGAACTCACCCAGATGCGGGTGTCGAGCGACTCCGCCGACGGCAAGCCGAACCCGGCATCGTCGGTGCTCAAGCTGCAGGGCAGCCAGCTGCAGCAGGCCGCCACCGAGCTGTTCGTGGAGCTGGCCGGCCCCGATGTCCTGCCCTTCGAGGCAGGCGACGGCATCGCAACGCCCACCTGGGCTCAGGACGCTGCACCGACGTACCTGAACTACCGCAAGACCTCGATCTACGGCGGCAGCAACGAGGTACAGCGCACCATCATCGCCTCGACCATTCTCGGCCTTTAGGAGGTAGGACAGCTATGGACTTCCAATTCAGCGACGAGCAGGTTCTGCTGCGCGACACCACCCGTTCGATGTTGTCGGGCTATGACACCGAAACCCGCAACAAGGTCATCGAGGCCGAACCCGGATTCAACCCCGAGGTGTGGAAACAACTGGCGGACATCGGGATTCTCGGTCTGGGCTTCGACCCGCAGGAATCCGGCCCGCTGGAGATCATGGTGGTGCTCACCGAGATCGGCCGGCGGGTGGCGCCGGAACCGGTCGTGCACGGCGCACTCGGGCCGGGCGCACTGATCGCTGATCGCGGCACCGCCGAGCAGCGTGCGTTGCTGGATGCCGTCGCCGAGGGCGACCACGTCCTGGCGCTCGCCCACACCGAGCCGGGCATGCGGGGAACCGCCGGCAAGGTGACCACCACGGCTGTGCCGCAAGGCGGTTCGTGGCAGCTGACCGGATGTAAGAACCCGGTGTTGACCGGGGATCGCGCCGACACACTGGTAGTCAGCGCCGCATTGCCGGACGGCGCGACGGGGCTGTTCCTGGTCGACGGAGGCGCCGACGGCGTGACCCGCCAGCCCTACCGGACCTTCGACGGCCAGCGCGGGGCCCAGATCGACTTCGCCGACACCCCGGCCGCCGCGCTGGGTGAGGCCACCGACGCCTCGGCCGCCATCGAGCGCGCGATGATTCGCATCTCCTCGGCCCTGTGCGCCGAGGCGGTCGGCGCGATGGAGGAGGCTCTGCGGCTGACCACCGACTACCTCAAGACACGCAAGCAGTTCGGGGTCACGCTCAACACCTTCCAGACCCTGACCCAGCGCGCCGCCGACATGTACGTGTCACTGGAGCTGGCCCGCAGCATGAGCATGTATGCGGCGATGTCACTCGCCGACGACAACTACGACCCGGTGATCGCGGCGCGCGCCAAGCTGCAGGTCGGCCGCTCCGGGCGCCACATTGCTCAGGAGGCCATCCAGTTGCACGGCGGGATCGGGGTGACCTGGGAGTATCCGGTCGGCCACCTCGCGGCCCGGCTCACCGCGATCGAGCACACCCTGGGTTCGTCGCAGGACCAGCTGCACGTGCTGATCGACAACCTGGGCGGCTACGACCTGGCCAAGCTGTAATCCCCTAAAAGTGGTAACCGATCTGGGCACCGACGTCGTGGGCGAACGCCGCATCCAGTCGGCGCGCCAGGGCGTCGTCGCGACACCGTAGCCTGCCGGCTCCGGCCAGCGCCGACGCCCGGTGCGCGCCGAAGTACAGGCTGCCCAGCACATCCAGGTCCAACTCGACTTCGGCCTCCGCCTCGGTCGGGGTGCAGTCGGCGAGTCCGTCGCGGATTGTGAGGGCGAATCGCCCACCATCGCTGCGGAATCCGTCGTGCACCCCGATGACGACGGACAAGTCGCCGGCGTAGCGGCGAGCCATCAACACCGTGGGGATGTCCATCATCCGCAGCCACAACGCGTCTGACCGACCGGTGGTGGTGGCCAGCCGGGTATCGGTCAGCAGGTACGGCATCGGATCGTCCGGGTAGGTTTCGATCACGATCTTGCCCATCAGGTCCAGCCCCAGCAGTGCCCGCCACAACGCGGCGTGCGCGTCGGGGGTGACGGCTCGGAACTCGCCGATCCGCGCCGACCTCGGGTGTTCGCCGTGCGCCCGGTAGAGCACGTAGCCGTCGGGGTGCAGCAGCCCGAACCATTCGGTGCCGCCCTCGCGGGTGTTTTCCCGATCTGCGAGCAGGTCGTCCCAGAGCGCCACGGGACGAGCCAACCCGCCTGGGACGCGCTGACGCCACCGCTGGTAGACCGCAGCAAACTCGTCTCGGCTGTCGGCGGGTTTGACCAGCCGTACCCCGCCGGGATCGGGTGCGTCGGCATGCAACTGGGCGAACCGCCGGTCGATGGTCAGCTCGTGGTCCACCGTCGCCGGGCCATAGCCGAACCGCCCGTAGATGCCGCCCTCACTGGCGGTCAACGCCGCAATCGGGTAACCCGAATCAGCCATGCGCCGGTGTAATTCGTCGTACATCATCCGGAGCACACCCCGTCGGCGGTGCGTCGGAGCCACCACCACAAAGCTGACACCGGCCGCCGGCAGCACCGCCCCGCCCGGCACCGTCAACTCCATATCCAGGTAGCCCGACATTCCCACGACCGCATCACCGTCGCAGACCACGATGACGCTGTCGGGAGTTGTCAGGGTTCGCCAGGCGACCATCGATTCGGCGTCCCAGTCCTCAGCGAATCCGACGGCAGCCAGCACCGCCATCGCTGGCCAATCGTCATCGGTAGCGGTCCGCAGGGTCAGTGTTTGGGTTAGGGTGCCGGTCACGCCGATCGAGGCTGCCACAAACACTCTGAGACCGCACCCCAATAATGTGGGATACACCCGTCACCGAGGAGCATGATGCCCGCTGCCACCCGCCCGCTTCGCGTCATCCAATGGACCACCGGAAACATCGGCCAGCGCTCGCTGCACGCCATCATCGGCAGGCCCGACATGGAGCTCGTCGGGGTCTACGCCCACGGCAAGGACAAGGTGGGAGTGGACGCTGCCGAGCTGGCCGGCTGGCCGGAGCCGACCGGGATCACCGCCACCAATGACATCGACGCCCTGATCGCGCTGAAGCCGGACGCGTGCTGTTACAACCCGCTGTGGCCCAGCATCGACGAGTTGGTCCGGCTGCTGGAGGCCGGGGTGAACGTGTGCTCGACCGCGGCCTGGATCACCGGTGGCAAGCAGAGCGAGCAAGACCGCAAGCGCATCGAAGACGCCTGCCGGGCCGGCAACTCCACCATGTTCGGCAGCGGCGCGCACCCCGGGCTGACCAACATGATCGGCATGGTGCTGTCCGGGGCGTGCGAGCGGGTCGACGAGATCCGGATCACCGAATCGGTGGACTGCTCGACGTATGAGTCGGCGGCCACCATGGCGGCGATGGGTTTCGCGCAGGACCCCGACACCCCCGGGCTGGCCGAGAGCGTCCGCCGGGAGAGCGAGGTTTTTGCCGAGTCGGCGGCGATGATGGCCGATGCGATCGGCGCACAGTTGGACCGCATCACCTTCGATGTGCAGTTCACTGCCGCTACCGGCGACAGCGACCTGGGCTTCATGAAGATCCCGGCCGGCACCGTGGGCAGTGTCTTCGGCTATCACCGGGGCTGGGTCGGCACGCGCAACGTGGTCAGTGTCGGCTTCAACTGGATCATGGGCGACCAGGTCACCCCGCCCAAGCCGGTGGCGCACGGCCACGTCATCCAGGTGTTCGGGCTGCCCAATATGCGCACCGTCATCAACTGCCTGCCGCCGAAGAACTGGAACGAGCCGAACTTCAACGGTCTGGGCTCGATCTACACGGCGATGCCGGTGACCAACGCGGTACCGGCGGTGGTCGAGGCCGAGCCGGGCATCGTCACGCTGGCCGATCTGCCACCGATCACGGGCCGCGCCGACCGGCGCTGAGCAGCTGGACCGCCGAATCAGACCCGGCGGTTAGCGAGGCTCGACGCAGGAGAGCCGAAGCTGGACCGCCGAATCAGACCCGGCGGTTAGCGAGGCTCGACGCAGGAGAGCCGAAGCTGGACCGCCGAATCAGGACCGCCGGTTAGCGAGGCTCGACGCAGGAGAGCCGAAGCTGGACCGCCGAATCAGACCTGCCGGTTGGCGGTGACCGCCCCCGACGCCGCGTCCACGGTGACGTCACGCTCGGCCAGTTTGTCGTCCCACACGTCGGCTTCCCAGACGACTGTGCCGTTCATGTCGAGCAGGCTCAGCTCGGTGATCGAACTGTTCGGCACTGCCCGCAGCACGCGCTCCACGGCGCCGCGGTAGTCCAGATGGGTGCCGTCCACATTGGCGCGCCGCTTGGCCTTGTCGGCGTCGCTGTCGTCGGTCACGGCAGGACCGACCAGCACGGACACCCCGTCAGAGTCGATCTTGATCTGGTGTTCGGTGCCGTCGCGAGTGACCACACTGGCTTTCCAGGTACCGGCGTCGCTGGTCTGGCTCTCGATGAAGATCAACACGCTGTCGGGCACCTGCGCGATCGCGAGGTCACCGGCGCGAAGCAGAGTGAGCGGATCGGGCGGCGCGTCCGGGCGAGTCCAAGACGCCCCAGGGGCCGACGACTCCTGCGAGGACGCGCCCGACGTGCCCTTGCCGCTGCACCCGGCCAGCACCAGCGCTGCCACGATGACCACCGCACCGAATCGGACGACTTTTCCCAGAGCGTGCATCAGCGGCCATGCTACTGAAGTCGCGGCGTTGGCGCTGAACTCGAGTCGAGACAGCCGGTTCCCCCGCTCCAGCCCGCGCCGAGGCAGCAGATCTTGCATTCCTTAGCCAGGCGAAGGTTATGCTGCCGAAGGGCGCGATTCGCGGAACCATCGATGCTTCCGGCGAAGCTGGAGAGCAGGTCGTCCAGCGCCGACGTTCAACCGCACTATCAGCAGGCGGAAGGCGGTGAGATGGGGAAAATCTCGATCACCGGCATGCTCAGACGGCATTGGATTCCGCTGGTCTTCATCGTGGTGATCGCGATCTCGAGTGTGATCGTCAGCCGGCTGCACAAGGTGTTCGCCTCCGAAGACCTCAATCCCCACGCCGGTGCCGGCATCGAAATCGTCCAGTTCAACCCGAAATACGTCGCCTACGAGGCCTTCGGGCCACCCGGCACCACCGCTGACATCAACTACTGGGACGCCGAGGCCAACGTCCATCAGCTCACGGACGTGCCGCTGCCGTGGACCTACACGGTGGTCACGGTGCTGCCCGCCGTCATGGCCAACATGATCGTTCAGGGGAACACCGGTGAGATCGGCTGCCGAATCAAGATCGACGACCGACTGCTCGACGAACGCCGCGCCGCCGGCCTGAACGCCCAGACCTTCTGCCTGGTGAAGTCCGGATGATCAAACGGATCAAAGAGCAGCTGGACAGCCACCAGGATCCGCACGTCAAGCGGCCGTTCTTCGCGCACATGCTGCGCATTTTCGCGGTGCCGATCATCATCGCCTGGATCGTGCTCACGGTCCTGGTGAATGTCCTTGTGCCCCAGTTGGAAGTCATCTCTGAGGAGCACTCCGCGCCGCTGGCGCCCGTCGATGCGCCGTCGATGATCGCCAGCAAGCTGGTCGGCGAGAACTTTCAGGAATACAAGTCCAACAGCACCGTGATGATGGTGGTGGTCGGCGACGACGAACTCGGCGATGCCGCCCACCATTACTACGATGAGATTGTCGCGAAGCTGGTCGCCGACAAAGACCATGTCGAGCACGCCCAGGACTTCTGGCGTGACCGGCTGACCGCGGCGGGCGTGCAGAGCTCCGACGCCAAGGCGGCCTACATCATGCTCAACCTGGTAGGCAACCAGGGCATGACCGAGGCCAATGACTCGGTTGTCGCAGTGCGCCAGGCCATTGATGACACACCCGCACCGCCGGGGGTCAAGGCTTATGTCGCCGGGCCGGCTGCGCTGACCGCTGATCTACGTGAGATCGGCGACTCCAGCCTGGTCAAGATCACGCTGTTCACCATCGCCGCTATCGCGATCATGCTGCTGATCGTCTTCAGGTCCGTGTCGGCGATGTTGACCCAGCTGTTTCTGACCCTGCTTGAGCTGATCTGCGCCCGCGGTGTCGTCGCGGTTCTCGGCTACAACGACGTCATGGGCCTGACCACGTTCGCGGTCAACATCATGGTGATGCTCGCGATCGCCGCGGGCACGGACTACGGCATCTTTCTCATCGGCCGGTACCGGGAAGCCCGGCTGGTCGGCGAAGACCGGGTCGACGCGTACTACACCACCGTTCGCAGTGTCACCCCGGTGGTGCTGGGTTCGGGTCTGACCATCGCCGGGGCGTCGGCGATGCTGTACTTCACTCGGCTGCCCTACTTCCACACCATGGGCATTCCGGTCTCCGTGGGCATGCTCGTGGTGGTCGGCGCCGCGCTCACCCTGGGACCGGCCATGCTGGTGGTGGTCACCAGCTTCGGTCTGCTCGAACCCAAGAAGGCCAGGCCGGGCGGGTTCTGGCGCCGGGCCGGCGTCTCGGTGGTGCGCTGGCCCGGACCGATCGCAGTGGCCAGCCTGGCCATCATCATGATCGGTCTGGTCGCCCTGCCGGGTTTCAAACCGGGTTACGACGACCGCAAGTATCTGCCACAGGAAACCCCGGTCAACGTGGCTTATGCCGCGGCGGAGAAACATTTCTCAGCGGCCCGGATGGCGCCGGACATCACCATGGTCGAATCCGACCACGATATGCGTAATCCCGCCGACATGCTGGTGCTGGACCGAGTCGCCAAGAACATCATGCGGGTGGTCGGGATCGGGATGATCCAGGACATCACCCGTCCCTTGGGAATTCCGCTGCAGCACAGCTCGATACCGTTCCAACTCAGCGTCTCCAACCAGCTGATGATCCAGAACATGAAGACGCTCAAGGACCGGATCAAGGACATCGACACCATCTCGCAGCAACTCGACAAGGACATCGAGTTGCTGATCCAGATGTACGGATACCTCCAGGAGGTCGACCGGACGTTCGACGACACGGCCGAGGTCACCCGAAACACCGTGGACGTCTCCGACCGGATCCGCGACCACATCGCCGAATTCGACGATCAGTTCCGCCCGCTGCGCAGCTACTTTTATTGGGAACCGCACTGCTTCGACATCCCGATGTGCAACGCGCTGCGCAACACCTTCGACGCCACCGACGGCATCGACCAACTCGCCGAGCAGCTGCACTACCTATCCGACGACATCACCAAGACAGCGCGCCTGCTGCCGCAAGCGGTCGAACTACTGCCGGCCGTGGTCGACACCATGCGAATCATGCGCGGCCTGGTGCTGACGGTGCACTCGACGTTCTCGGCGTTCATCGATCAGATGGAGGACCTGAGCAACACCCAGATCATGATGGGTCAAAGCTTCGACGACTCCAAGAACGACGACTTCTTCTATCTGCCCGCAGAAGCGTTCGACAACAAGGACTTCCAAACCGGTCTTCGGCTGTTCATGTCGCCGGACGGAAAATCGGCGCGGTTCTTCGTCACACACCAGACCTATCCGGCGACCGCGGAGGGCATCAAACGGGTTGAGCCGGAGCGGATCGCTGCGCAGGAGGCCCTGAAGCAGTCGTCATTGGCGGACGCCAAGGTCTACATCGGCGGCATGGCCGCCCTCTACGAAGACATGCAGAACGGCGCCAAGTACGACCTGATGATCGCGATCGTGGCGTCGCTGACGTTGATCTTCTTGATCATGATGATGATCACCCGAAGCCTGGTGGCCGCAGCGGTCATCCTCGGCACCGCATCCAGTTCTATCGCCGCCTCGTTCGGCATCTCGGTGTTGATCTGGCAGCACATTTTCGGCCAGCACATCTATTGGGTGACGCTGGTGCTGGCGGTGATCGTGTTGCTGGCCGTCGGCTCGGACTACAACCTGTTGCTGGTCTCTCGTTTCGAGGAGGAGATACACGCCGGGCTCAAGACCGGCTATATCCGGGCGATGGCCGGCAGCGGCGGCGTGGTGACCTCGGCCGGCATGGTGTTCGCCGCCACCATGGGCATCATGTTCTTCAGCGATCTCAAGGCCATCGGTATGTATGGCACCACCGTGGCAATCGGGCTGCTGCTGGACACCTTCGTGGTCCGAGCGTTCTTCATGCCGTCGATCGCGACGTTGCTGGGCAAGTGGTTCTGGTGGCCGCAGGTGGTCCGGCCGTGGGGTCCCAACAAGAACATTCGCGGGATCGCCGCACACACCCCGCGAGAAGAGCCCACCGACACCGACAGATTCGCGGCCCCCACCCAGTAGGCAACGCCGGTGTCGACGCGCTCAGACCTCGCCCGGGTCGACATCGACGCACACCGCGACCGCGCCGGCCCCCACATGCAGGGCCAACGTCGGGCACAGGCTGGTGATCACCGCGGGCTCACAGACCGGCAACCGCTCCGCCAGCACGCCGGCCACCTCTTGGGCTCCCTGTGGATTGGCCACATGATGCACCGCCAGCGCCGCTGAGCGATCTCCGACCACATCACAGACCCGGTCGATCATCGACGCGACGGCCTTACTGACGGTGCGGATGCGTTGGGCCAGAACGAGCTTTCCCTCCTCCACCGCCAGCAGCGGTTTCAGCGACAAGGCGGTGCCCAGCCAGGCTGCGGCGCTGCCGATCCGGCCGCTGCGCCGCAGATTGTCGAGGCGCTGCACCACCATGTAGGCGTGAGCACGTTGCACGGCGGCGTCCGCCGCGGCCGCAACGCCTTGCAGGTCGGCACCACCTGCGGCCGCTCGGGCCGCGGCCAAGACCGCGAATCCGGTGCCCATCGCCGCCGATTTCGAGTCGATCACGCGCACGCCGGGCCCGATCTGACCGGCTACCTGTTCGGCGGTACCGAACGTCCCGGACAACGCCGAGGAGATGTGCACCGCCACCACCCCAGCGCCCGCGCTGTAGTCAAGCGCATTCCGGTAGACCTCCGCCAGCTCCTCCGGACCCGCCCCGGAGGTGGTGACGCGCTCGCGCGCATAAATGTCCGCGGGCACGTCGTCGACGCCGTCGCGCAGATCGGCTCCGTCGAGCAGGATGTGCAGCGGTACCGTACGAATCCCCCAGCGGTCACGTGCCTCAAGAGGCAGACAGGCCGACGAATCGGTCACCACGACGACGCTCATCGGGCGGTCACCTCAACGGGCCGGGAACGCCGGCCTCACTCAAGGCTTTGAGCATCAGGTCGGCGACCGCCCGGTGCGCTTCGAAGTTCCAATGGATGCCGTCGGGGTTTGCCCGCCCGCTCATGACCTCATCGCCCACCGCGGCCTTCAGGTCCACCAGGGGCACATCGTGTTCCCGCGACCAGTCCGTGATGGCGCGCACCGTGGGTTCCCGTCCCTGGTGGGCGCGGCCGTAGGTGTCAGCGATGTGCACCGACGGCAGCGAAGCCACAATGGGAATACCCGGCCGGTTGAAATCGATTGCGCCCCTGGTCATCTCAAGATACTCTACGGTGAGATGCGGCGGCAGGGCCGCCCGCGCCACCGGCGAGAACCGGGGCTGCAGCCAGCCGTAGCCGTCTCGGACCCAACGCCGCAGCCAGGCCGGCCGCACATAGCGGATCAATTCACGCATGGCCGTCGGCCATACCGAGGGCAGTGAGTCCATCCCGCTGGTGGCAAAGATGACCGCGCCGGCCCGCGGCAGGGCCGCCCACGCCCGTGGGTCCTGGGTGGACGCCCACCAGACGTCTCGGCTGGTCCAGCCGATCCGACCGATCAGTTCGACATCCCAGTCGAGTTGGCTGGCAACGATGTTCGGCCAGATCCGTGGATCATCGGCAGGCAGCCCACCGGTGGGCCCGTAGTAGGACAGCGAGTCAGCGAAGATCAGCAGGGTGGGACGGGCTTGCGCGGGCGTCCGCGATTCAGAGGACATCACTGGCCACCTGCGCTGAGGCGTTCCAGACGTCGAGACGCCACCGCACGCCGGCGAAGTCGTCCTGGTCTGAATCCGCGTTCGAATCCGAGCCACCAGAGTATCCGCTGAGCTGGGTCCAGCTGGCGTTTGCCATCCCACCCAGCACCGGCCAGTTCTCCACCGGCAGCCGTAGCAAGGCCGCGGTCAGAGCGGCGATCAGCCCGCCGTGGGCAACCAGGACCACCGGCTGATCGGCGTGATCTGCTCTGCCCCAGTCCGGCTCGGCGGCCACCAGCTCGCGCACCAACGGAACGCTGCGCTCGGCCACGTCTATGCGGCTCTCCCCGCCGTGCGGTGCCCAGCGGGCGTCGTCACGCCAAGCCAACCGGGCGCCCGGTGCGGCGGCGTCGACCTCTTCGTGGGTCAGCCCCTGCCAGTCACCCAGATGGGTTTCCCGGAGCCGGGTGTCGACCCGAACCTGCAACCCGTTGTGCTCGGCCAGCACGGTGGCGGTGTCGTAGGCCCGCCACAGGTCCGAGGACACGATCAGCAGCGGGTGCCGTTTGCGCAGCACCTCCGCCGCCGCCTCCGCCTGTGCCCGGCCCAGGTCACTGAGAACGGTGTCCAACTGGCCCTGCATCCGGCTGCCGGCGTTGAATTCGGTCTGGCCGTGTCGCAGCAGGATCAACCTGCGGACCCTCACGAGGCGTCCTCGGGCGCCGACTCACCGGCTGAGTTCTCTGAGTCTTCTAAGTCCACCGGCACCAGCGGGCAGTCCTTCCACAACCGGTCCAGCGCGTAGAAGTCCCGCTCGTCCTGGTGCTGGATGTGCACGACGATGTCGACGTAGTCCAGCAGAGTCCAGCGCCCCTCTCGAGTGCCCTCGCGACGTGCCGGCTTGTAGCCGGCCAGGCGCATCTTGTCCTCGACCTCGTCGACGATGGCGTTGACCTGACGCTCGTTGGAGGCCGAGGCAATGACAAAGCAGTCGGTGATGACCAGCTGCGCTGAGACGTCGATGACGACGACGTCGTCGGCCAGCTTGTTCGAGGCGGCGCCGGCCGCCACGGTGGCCATCCGCACGGCCTCGGGTGTCGCGGTCATTGTTGGTCTCCGGGGGTCGGTTGATAGAGGCGGCGCTTGGACACGTACTGGACCACCCCGTCTGGTACCAGGTACCAGATCGGGCGGGATTCTGCCGCGCGCCGGCGGCAATCGGTGGAAGAGATCGCCAGTGCCGGCACTTCGACCAGCGTCAAGGCGTGCGGCGGCAAGGAGCCGAGCGCATCAGCGAGATGGTCGCCGTTGAGCTCGTAGCCTGGCCGGCTCACCCCCACAAACCGCGCCATCTCGAACATCTCCGGCCAATCCTGCCAGGACAGAATGGTGGCCAGCGCGTCTGCACCGGTGATGAAGTAGAGCTCGGCGTCGGAGTTCTGTTCCTGCAGGTCGCGCAAGGTGTCTTTGGTGTAGGTGGGGCCGCCACGATCGATGTCGGCGCGGCTCACCGAGAACCGTGGGTTCGACGCGGTGGCGATGACCGTCATCAGGTAACGGTCCTCGGCGGCAGTGACGCGGCGTTCCTTGAGCCACGGCTGGCCCGTCGGCACGAAAACCACCTCATCGAGCTCGAACAGATCGGCCACCTCGCTGGCGGCGACCAGATGGCCATGATGGATGGGATCGAACGTCCCACCCATGACTCCAAGTCGCCGTTTTCGCACGATAGGCCAGCTTACTTGGGGTCCTCGTCGGCGTGAGCGTGCTGGTGGCACCGCTCGCTTGCGGCGTGGTCGGCCGACGGGCCGAGCGGCTTTCCGCTTCGGCGTACTCTCATCGGAGGCGCAACACCGCGTTGCTGCCGCGAAGCCGATGCCGATCGTGTAGAAGATGTCTGTGGAAGATTTTCCGGTGAGCTCAATTGATCGCACCCAGGCGACCAAAGACGCCATGCTCAGGCGTTTTCACACTCGGGCGCAGATCACGGGCGAGATCAAGCTTCCGGCCGTGCCGAGCATGCTGGACGAATATGTGTCGATGTGCGCGACCGTGTTCGCAGGGTTGGGCAAGCCCTTCAGCGACCCCGAACTCGCCCGCCTCAGAGAAGTGTTGCAAGGTCAACTGGCCGAGGCCTACTCGCACTCGCTGCGCTCGAACATCATCATCTCCTACAACGCCCCGATCGGCCCCAGCCTGAACTACACGGTCCGCGCCCAGTGGAACAGCCTCGCGGAGTCATACGAGGCCTGGCTGGCAACGCGGAAACCACCGTTGTTCGGCACGGAACCCGACGCTCGGGTGTGGCACCTCGCCTGCGAGGCCGACAATCCGGCCGTCCATCGGGTGCTCGAGATCGGTGGAGGCACCGGACGTAACGCCCTGGCGCTGGCGCGTCGCGGACACCCGGTCGACGTCGTCGAGATGACCCCGAAGTTCGCCGAGATACTCGCGACCGATGCCGAGGCGGAGTCCTTGGACGTGCGCGTCATTGTGCGAGACGTGTTCGCCGACGCCGACGACCTGCGTAACGACTACCAGCTGATGGTGCTTTCTGAGGTGTTGACCGATTTCCGGTCCACAGAGCAGCTACGCAGCCTGTTCGAGCTCGCTGCCCGATGCCTGGCGCCGGGCGGGAGACTCGTGTTCAACAGCTTCCTGGCGCACGACGGCTACGAACCCGACAGTGCTGCCCGGGAATTCTGCCAGCAGGTGTACTCGGGTCTCTACACCCGCAACGAAATGGCGGCAGCTACGGCCGGACTGCCCCTTGAGCTGCTCTCCGACGAATCCGTCCATGACTACGAGAAGGCGAACCTGCCCGACGGTGCCTGGCCGCCGACCAGCTGGTACATCGAATGGGTCAACGGGCAAGACGCGTTCCGCACCACGCGGGCGCAAAGCCCAATGGAGTTGCGCTGGCTGATCTACCAGCGGACGCGCTGACGGGTCACGCAGGGCTAGACCGGCAGCAGGGCGTCGATGACGCCGGCCAGTTGCTTTGCCGAGCGGCATTCGTGCATGGGGATTACGTCGGCATACCGCGGCACCGCGGAATCGCCACTGCCCCACAGATGCTGGGGCTCGGGGTTGAGCCAGTGCGCGTGCCGGCTGGCGGTCACCAGGTGCGACAGTACCTCCACCCCTGGATTTCGGTAATTAGTACGACCGTCGCCGAGCACCAGCAGCGCACTGCGGGGCGACACCACGTTCGGATAGTTCTCGGCGAACGAGACGAACGCATTGCCGTAGTCGGAATGGCCGTCGCGGGTGTAGACCCCCGACTCCCGGGTGATCCGCTGGATCGCCACGGCCAGGTCGGCCTCCGGCCCGAACAGGTGCGTCACCTCGTCGGTGGTGTCGATGAACGCAAAGACGCGAACTCTTGAAAACTGCTGCCGCAGAGCATGAACCAGAAGCAAAGTGAAATGACTGAACCCGGCGACTGAGCCCGAGACATCGCACAGCACCACCAGCTCGGGCCGCGCGGGCCGCGGCTTGCGCAGCACTACGTCGATCGGCACCCCGCCGGTGGACATCGACTTGCGCAGGGTCTTGCGCAGGTCGATGGTGCCGGCACGGGAGCGTCGCCGGCGCGCGGCCAGCCGGGTCGCCAGGGTACGGGCCAGCGGCGCAACCACCCGGCGCATCTGACGCAACTGTTCGCCAGACGCACGTAGGAATTCGACGTTCTCGCTCAGCTGCGGAATGCCGTACATCTGGACGTGTTCGCGCCCCAACTGCTCGGCGGTGCGCCGCTTGGTCTCGGCGTCGACGAGCTTGCGCAGTGCGGCGATCCGCTGCGCCGCCATCGCCTTGGCGATCTGTTCCTGGGTGGGACTGGGCTCGTCGCCGTAAGGTGCGAGCAGCCCGGCCAGCAGCTTGCCTTCCAACTCGTCGAGCGCCAGTGCTTTGAGCGCCTGGTAGGCCGAGTAAGACGGGCCCCGGCTGGAGCGGTATTGCCCGTAGGCACCGACTATCGCGGCGATCATCGCCGACAACCGGGGATCGGTGTCGGCGAGATCGGGATTCTCGGTCAGCAGATCGAGCAACATTGCCCGCATGTCCTCGGCGTCCTCCGGCAGCGGCGCAGAGTCCGACGGATCAGCCTCCTCCCCCTCGACCACCACGGTGCGCCCACCCAGCGCGGCGGGGAACCAGAGATCGAACATGGCGTCGTAGGTGTCGCGGTGATCCGGCCGGCGCAGCACCGCGCAGGCCAGCCCTTCCCGCAGCACCTCCCGGTCGTCGAGCCCGATCGCGGTCAGCACCCGTCCGGCGTCGACGGTCTCTGACGGGCCCACCGAAATGCCCTGCCCGCGCAGCGCTTCCACGAACCCCACCAGATGTCCTGGAATCCCGTGCGGGGCAAGGGGTTGCGACGGGCGGGTGCGGCGAACCATCAGACGACCATCAGTTCAGTCGCAGCTCTCCGGATGCCCGCACCTGATCGGATTGGTGCTTGAGCACCACCCCCAGGGTGGCAGCGACGGTGGCATCGTCGATGGTGTCCATGCCCAGGGCCAAGATGGTGCGACCCCAGTCGATGGTCTCGGCTACCGACGGCAGCTTCTTGAGCTGCATGCCGCGCAGCACCGCGATGATGCGCACCAGCTCGGCGGCCAGATGCTCCGGCAACTCGGGCACCCGCGACAGCAGAATCCGGCGTTCCAGCTCCGGGTCGGGGAAGTCGATGTGCAAGAACAGGCAGCGACGCTTGAGTGCCTCGGACAGTTCCCGGGTGGCGTTGGAGGTCAACACCGTGAACGGGGTGCGCGTCGCGGTGATCGTGCCCAGCTCCGGGACGGTGACCGCGAAATCGGAGAGTACCTCCAACAGCAGACCCTCGATCTCGATGTCGGCCTTGTCGGTCTCATCGATCAGCAGCACCGTCGGATCGGTGCGCCGGATCGCGGTCAGCAGCGGACGCGACAGCAGGAACTCTTCGGAGAACACGTCCACCTTGGTGGCGTCCCAGTCACCGCCGTTGGACCCTGACTGGATGCGCAAAATCTGCTTGGCGTGGTTCCACTCATACAGCGCCCGAGCCTCGTCCACGCCCTCGTAGCACTGCAACCGCACCAGCCCGGAACCGGTGGCCGCGGCCACCGCGCGGGCCAGTTCAGTCTTCCCGACCCCGGCCGGACCCTCCACCAGCAAGGGTTTGCCCAGCCGGTCGGCCAGGAACACCGCCGTGGTGGTGGCGGTGTCGGCCAGGTAGCCCGTCTCGGCCAGCCTGCGGGCGACGTCGTCGATGTCGGAGAACAGCGGCGCTTGGCGGGCCGGGGTGGCGGGAACGGCGGGTTTTTCCATGCGGATGTAGCTCCTTCGAGGCGCCTTAGACGGGACGGGTGTGGCCGTCACCCCACACGATCCATTTGGTCGACGTCAGCTCCGGCAGCCCCATCGGCCCCCGGGCGTGCAGTTTCTGGGTGGAGATACCGATCTCGGCACCGAAGCCGAACTGCTCGCCGTCGGTAAAGGCCGTGGAGGCGTTGACCATCACCGCCGCGGCGTCGACCTGCTCGCTGAATCGTTGGGCGGCCGCCATGTTGGTGGTGACGATGGCCTCGGTGTGCCCGGTGCCGTATTCGTTGATGTGATCGATCGCGCCTTCGAGCCCGTCGACCACTGACAGCGCGATGTCCATCGCCAGGTACTCGCGACGTAGGTGGTCCTCGGCGGCGGCGTCGTCGGCGTCTCCGTGCACCGCCACTCCGGCGGCGGTCAACGCGTCCACCAGCCGCGGCACCGCGGATGCGGCGATCGCCTTGTCGATCAGCAGCGTTTCGGCGGCATTGCAGACACTGGGCCGGCGGGTCTTGGAGTTCAACAGCACCTGTTCGGCGATGTCGAGGTCGGCGGCCTCGTGGATGTAGACGTGGCAATTGCCGACACCGGTCTCGATGGTGGGCACCAGCGCATCGCGCACCACGGCCTCGATCAGCCCGGCCCCGCCACGCGGGATCACCACGTCGACGAGTCCGCGGGCCTGGATCAGGTGGGTGACGGTGGCGCGATCGACCGACGACAGCAGCTGCACCGCATCGGCGGGCAGGTCCTCGGCCTCCAGAGCACCGCGCAGCACGTCCACCAACGCCTGGTTGGAGTGGGCCGCCGACGAACTGCCGCGCAGCAGCGCGGCGTTGCCGGACTTCAGTGTCAGCCCGAACGCGTCGACAGTGACGTTGGGCCGGCCCTCATAGACCATGCCCACCACGCCGAGTGGGACGCGCTGTTGACGCAGCAACAGTCCGTTGGGCAGCGTGTAGCCGCGCAGTACCTCGCCGACCGGGTCGGGCAGGCCGGCGACCTGACGCAGTCCGGCGGCGATCCCGTCAACCCGAGACTTGGTCAGCGCCAGCCGGTCCAAGATGGCCTCGGGCGTGCCGGCGTCACGGGCAGCGGCAACGTCGCGGTCATTAGCGGCCAAGATGTCGTCGGCGTGGGCCAGCAGCGCATCAGCTGCGGCGTTCAGCGCGCTGTTCTTGGCCGCGGTGGACAGCGCCGTCAGGCAACGCGAGGCGACCCTCGCGCGGCGGGCGGCGTCATGGACCTCCTGGCGCAGGTCGGGAAGCACGGGGACGCTCATCGTGCCAGAGTATCGGCGAACGCCCGATCAGGTAAAACGGCCCCGCTGTGCTGATCGCGGCGACCCGCTACGCCGACGCCACGTGGCGCCGCTGATCGATGATCCGGCCCAGTTCCTGCAGCAACAACGGTTTGGCCATCACCAGTTCTTCGATGTGCTCGCGGTCGATCACGACCGCGGTCACCTCCTCCAGCGCGTAGGCGTCGAACTGGCTGGGTTGGCGGGTCAGCGTTGTGACCCCCAGGAAAGCGCCGTTTCGCAACGTGGTGCCCGGCGCGTCGGGATCGTCGCCGGGGATCCAGACGCTGCCTGCGGTCAGGAAGGTCATCGCGGTCGGCACCTGACCGGCCTTCTGCAGGGCCTCGTCGGTTCCGTACCGAACCATCGTGGCGTACGGCGCCAGCGCCTGTTGGTCGGCGTCGGTCAACCGGAGTGCGGGCGCCACCACCGTCCGCAGCGCTTCCGTCACCCGCTGGGGCGTCGAGAACCTGTCGTAAGCGTTGTCGAGACGCAACCCCTCTCTCCGGACGGCGTACCAGAGCCATCGCAGGAAGGTGGCTTGCGCCGCACCGTCGTCGCCCGGGCTGTCGAGTGCGATGGTCGTCCGGTATTGGCCACCGCCGAGCGCCACCGAACTCGGCGCCTCACCTTGGGTGCGCAGCGGCAGTGCGGCGGCGACCCGCGACAGCAGCGCGCACACTCGGTCCGGCGGGTCGTCCACAGCGAACGTGGTAGTGATGGTCACCCGGTGTAGCCCGCTACTCCGGCTAATATTGGTGAACGAGGTTCCGGCCAGCACTGAGTTCGGTGTGACCTGCAGTCCATCCGCGGTGGAGATATGCACCGCACGCCAGTTCACTTCGATGACCCGCCCGCGCGCAGTGGGAGTGGCCAACCAGTCGCCGATCCGGAAGGGCTGCTCGAACAACATGAACAGACCCGAAACGATCTGCCCGACCGAATTCTGCAGCATCAAACCGATGACTACCGACGTAACGCCCAGCGCGGTGAACAGACCACCGATCTTGGCGCCCCAGACGTGGGACAGGATCAACGCCAGGCCGATGCCAATCAGCATGAATCGAGCTACGTCGATGAATATGGTGGGGATCCGACCACGCCAGGAACCCTTCGGGGCACTCTGGAAAAAGGTGACATTCAGTCCCGAGAGCAATAACACCAGCAGGATGAAGCCGAATCCTGTGTAGATGATGCGCAGCGTGGGGTCTTGCGCGGGCACTCCTACCACCTGCGCCAACAGCACCAGCAACGCGCCGAGCGGCAGCAGGTAATCTCGGATCAGTGCGACCGGTCGAGCCAGATAGCTACCCCGGCGACTCAGTGTCGCATGCCATTCGGTGAGCAGGATTAGTCCCAGCGGTAGCCCAGTGGCGACACCGGCCGCCCAGTAGAACCACGGCCCGAACACGGTCACAGCGGCTCCGACCCCTCGGACAGCCGCCAGGTCTGCTCCTCACCGTCGCCGAACTTCACCGTTCCAGCCAGCGTGAACCGGCCGTGGTCGGCAAGCATGTCTCGCACAACTGTGGTGACATAGATACCGGGTTCTGATGTACCGGTACGCAACTGATAGGCCAGGTTGACCGCCGAACCCCACAGGTCGTAGGTGACACTGGACCGGCCCACGAGACCGCTGACGACCTCTCCGGTGTTCACGCCCGCCCAAAGTCGGAGCTGGTGACCGGATTTGACCTTGAATCGGTCGACGATGCGTTGCATTTCCACGGCAAATTCGACGACACGATAGACACCGTCCAGCCTCGGGGTGGTCAAGCCGCAACCTGCCAGGTAGCCGTTGTACATGGTGCGAATTCGTTCAACGCCGATGTCGTCGGCCGCTGCATCGAACTGCCTGACCAGTTCATCCATGATCGTCACCAACTCGTTCGCCGTGACCTCGGATGACAGCCGCTCCATCCCCTTCAGCTCGGCATAGACAACGCTGACGTTGTGATGCTCCTGCGCGATCGCCTGTTCGCCGCCGCGGTAGCGCTGCACCACCGACTCGGGCATCAGCGACAGCAGCAACTCGTCGTTCTGCTTGCGCTGCTCCTCGAGCAACCTATCCTTCGTCCGCAAGCTGTGACTCATGTCGTTGAATGCTTTGGTGAGATCGCCGATTTCATCGGCTGCTCGCGTCGAAACGACGGCACTGTAGTCGCCATTGCTGATCCGTTGAGCGGCAACTTGCAGCCGCCGGATCGGGCGCAGGAAAAGCCGGGCGATCAGTATCGCCAGCACGCAGATGGCGAAAATGACCGCAGTGGTCGCGACCACCACCCGCTTGGTGAACGAAGTCACCGCCGCGTAGGCGTCGGTGTAGTCCCTCGTGACCAGGATCGACCACTGCAGGTCCGAGTTGGGTACGGTCAGCGGCGCGTAGGCCGTCAACTCACGCCGTCCCAGGTAGTCGTTTCCGGTATTGAGTGTGCCCGTCTGACCACGCTGCGCGGCCTGCAATCCCGCTCCGCCGACCGGCTGCACCATGGTGGTGGTCCCCAGCCGGAAAGCGCGGTCCACCGTCGCCTCGGAGGTCCCCGCGGCCACCGCTTCGTGGCGGTACCGCTCGGGATCCTCGAGGAACAGACGTGAATCGGAGCGCATCAGCTCGTCTGGACCAGCCAGGTAGGTCTCCGTGGTGTACCCCAGACCGGCGGCTTTCCAATCGCGGTTGACAGTCATGATCCGGCTGATCTTTGCGCTGGGTAGCGGTAAGGCCATCACCCCCTCGACCGTTCCGTTGCTGCCCACCGGCGCCACCAACCAGGCGGTGGGAGTATCCAAGTTGGGTTGATATGTCTGGTAGTCAGTGATCCACACGAAGTTGACAGCGTTGGCCGCCAACGCTTTACGGTAGGCGTCGCGCAGCGTCGACTCCCGGTAGGGGCCGGTCAGCACGTTAGTGCCCAGGTCCACACCCTTATTGACCGTGTATACGACATTGCCCCTGGTATCCAAAAGCAACGCGTCCAAGTATTCGTTGCGTTTTACGATCTCGGTGAAAAAGTCATCGAACTGAGCGTTTGCGGTTGACCACGCGCTGCTGTCCCTCGCATCGTCCGATGTGTTCGATTTCCCGGCCAAAGCCGAGGTGTAGTGGGCCTGCAGGTAGCGTTGAGCCGCGGATGTGGGCAACAGTGCGGCGATATCAGCCTGTTCACCAGTTCGTTGCGCCAATGCATTCGTGAAGTGATCGCGGTAATATGCCACGATCGCCTTCTGTTGGCCCGAAGTGATTGTGGTGTCGGCAAGTTCGTCAAATCCGGCGCGGAACGCCTTAAGTGCGTTGGTCGCGGTTTCGCCGCCGCTGAAGACGACCAATGAGTTAGTCATCTCGGCGAACAAGCTGGTGACCGCTCTGCGTTGCGATTCTCGGGCCTGAACCAGTTTGCTTGTTGCCGCACGCTGCAATTCGGTGACACCGTACTGGAACTCGACGAACCCGACCACCCCGACCGAGACAATGCTGGTCAACAGCAGAATGAGCATCAGCTTTGTTTGAATACTGATCCGAGACAGTAACGCTCGCCGCCGTCGCCCGTGGGTCACCACGGTGACTTCGTCTGTCGACGCTGCCGAGCCCACTCGGCCGCTCCCTTCCCCTGTTACCGGAACGGTTTTCCACCTTAGCCTGAATCCACCGATGGTCCTGCTGTACAGTCAGATTGACTGGGTTGATGTTGATCTTGGTATGCGAACACAGGCGACCCGCTGATCCGCCCAGCTCTCTCTTCATGTGCTTCGAGTTGCACCTTGGCCGCGAACAGTCGGTCAGCACCCGGCATGCTAGTGGTCTCCAGCCGATGATTTTGTGCCACAACGTAATCCAGGCTGGATAGCTGCAGCGGCCGATGTTGTGGTCCGACCCAGCGAACCGACCCGCTGGGCACCTAGACCGGTGGTCCCTGGGTCAGGGCGGCGAAGACCATATCGATGATTGGTGTTCCGGCAGTGGGCGATATGGGCGTCGACGACCGGAACCTCAGGGCCGCTGTAGTGCACTGGGGTCGAAGGAGTACGTGAATTCGAGCCGCCAGCGGATCTTCATCGACCGCGCTGCTGACCGCCGGCTCGCATCAACAGCCGCTTCTGCTCGTTGAACTCCGCATCGCTGAGGAGACCGGCTTCGCGCAGTTCACCGTACTCGCGCAGCAGGTCGGCCCGTTCGCGGAGCTCAGAAACCGTAGCGGCCCCGGGTTGGGCTTCCGACGGCGACTTCACCCGCTCCCGGCCGACCGTCGTTTCGCGCGGCCCAACCGCACCTGCCAGTGCCCGGCCGGCCATGCCCGCCGCCGCCGTGGCCGCAAGCAAATTTCCGGCGCTTCCGGCAGGACCGTCGGACACCGCAGGCGCCGCTTCGCTCGTAGCGTCGGGAATTTCCAGCGCGGCCAGCTGTAACTCCGGTGGTACCGCGGTCCAACTCGGCGGTACCGACAGTGCGCCGATGCTGGACGCCTGTCCAGTGTGTGCGCTCAGAAAGGCATGCCCGACACGCGAACCGAGTTGCCGCAGCCAGTGTTCCCAGTTGTGCCAGTCACCGAAGCCCCCCAAGCCGAGATGTCCGTCGGCGGCCTCCTCCAGCTCGCTGGGATCGACCGCGCCGGTTACGACACCGATCCGGTTCACCCGCTCCATGATGTCGGTGGTGGAGGGCGCATTGCTGGTGGAGAACTGCCTGACGAAGTCGGTGGCGGCTCGCTGGAAAAAATTGATGCTGCCGACCGCGCCGTGATAGACCGAGCCCATGCTCAGACCGGACACGGCCGCGCTCGTGGCAACCTGACCCAACGCGTCGTCCACCACGGCGTCCGCAGCACCCGCCTGCGCCGGCAGCGACAGCTGCTCCAGCAGCCGAGGAACGATCTGCATTCCTTGCCGCATCGCATTGGTGCCGGCTTGGCCCGCCTCCGCGGCGGTGGCGGAATCATCCGAACCGTCGGCGACCTTCGGCGGTGGGGTGAGGGACGTCAGTTGCGTGGCTGCCGATGCCGCAGAAGCGTAGCCGTACATCGCCGCGGTGTCCTGCGCCCACATCTCGGCGTATTCGGCTTGGTTGGCCGCGATGGCCGCACTGTTCTGCCCGAAGATGTTCGTGGCGATCAACGTGGCCAATTCGGTTCGGTTCGCCGCAACGGCCGGCGGCGGCACGATTGCCGCGAACGCCTCCTCGTAGGCGGCTACGCTCGCTCTGACCTGTCCGGCGGTCTCGCTGGCATGAGTGGCGGTCGCATGCAACCAGAGTACGTAGGGCGCGACTGCCGACGTCATCGCCTCCGACGCAGGCCCTAACCATGGGGTGCTGGTCAAGTCGGCGATTAGGGCCCCATAAGATGCCGCCGCGGAATCCAATTCGGCGGCGAGCCCGTCCCACGCTGCGGCGCTCGCGGAGATCGGTCCAGGGCCCGGTCCGGCATACATCAGAGCAGATTGGATCTCCGGCGGCACCAGCCCGAAATCCATGCCGTCGCTACCTCGCCCTCACACACACTTTTCGTGAACCGCTGTTTCGAACACCGTACAGGAGAATCATTCGACATACACAGAGAACGGTCAGTGAACGGACCCGTCACCTACCGACGATGCTGCGCCAAGGAGCGTCGTCAACTCCGCGTCATCAGCGCCACCGTCCCCGTGCTGGGCATGGGTGATGGCAGCCCGTAGTCCAGGCGAGCCTGAGGGGTCAGCGACACCGAGTGGCCCTGAATGCGAAGCTGACATCCATGGCGACGCGGGTGTGCGTGGTGGGCAGCGTGAACCTCGATACCGTGTTCACCGTCGCCGCTCTGCCCGCCCCCGGCGAGACGGTGCTGGCTTCGGCGTTGACCGGCTATCCGGGCGGAAAGGGAAGCAACCAGGCGGTAGCCGCGGCCCGGGCCGGGGCGCGGGTGCAGTTCGTGGGCGCCGTCGGTGACGACGACGCCGGGTTGCGACTGCGCCGGCACCTAGAGGGCAACGGCGTGGGAACCAGCGGGCTGACGACGATGCCCGGGCCCAGCGGCTCGGCGGTCATCACGGTAGACCCGTCCGGGGAGAACACCATCGTGGTGGCCCCCGGAGCCAACGGCGCCTGGGCATTGGATTCTGGCCAGCGCGACCTGATCACCGACTGCGATGTGCTGCTGATGCAGTTGGAGATTCCGATCCCGGTGGCCACCGCTGCCGCCGGGCTGGCCCGCGCGAGCGGGGCGACGGTGCTGCTCAACGTCTCCCCGCCCGCCGCCGACCGGCCCGAGTTGGCCGAGCTCATCGGTTTGGTAGACGTGGCCGTGGTCAACGAATCCGAATCTGCGCGATTCCACCACGAGGTGCCGCACCGGGTGGTCACCCTCGGCGCGCGTGGTGCCCGCTACCGCGGGTCCGGCCGGACCCATACCGTGCCGGCGCCGGTGGTGCGGGCCGTCGACAGCACCGGGGCGGGCGATGTGTTCGCCGGTGTACTGGCGACCGAATGGGACGGCGGCGTGGAACAGGCGCTCCAACGCGCCTGTGTGGCAGGGGCGTTGGCCACGCTGGTGGCCGGCGCTGGGGATTGCGCCCCGACCGCCGAGGCGATCAGCGCCGCCCTGGATGAGTTCAGATCTGGACGTTGAAACCCAGGTCGACGTCGGATGCGGCCTGACCACCCCGAATGCCCCAGCTGTCCCGGCCCACCTCGTGCAGGGTGATCATCACGTGGTCAGCGGGAATACCCAGCGCGGCAAGGTTTTCGACGATACCGGCATACAGCAGCCGTTTGGCCTCGAGCGACCGGCCCGAGAAGCAGTCAATCGAGATCAGCGTGCGGTACTCGGGTTTCTCAAGCTGCGCCGGGACCGCAAACCGGTGCGGCTCGTGGACGACCAGCCGCACGTTCTTGTCCTTGGCCGGGATCTGGAAAGCGCTCACGAGCGCGCCGTGGACGGCATCGATGATCGCGACTTCCTCGTCCGGCTCATAGCGGCGACGGACCTCGATCAGGACGGTGGGCATGATCCACACCCTGCCAGACGATCAGTCCCGTTTGGCCCGCACCCATTGGATGGTGCCGAAGTTCTTGACTCGCACGCTGGTGAGGCCTTGGTGTTCAAGGGTGTCGGCGATCTCGTCGTCGTGGAACACCCGCGCGCCGGCTTTGGGCAGCACCCGCCACAACCGAGAGGCCGATCCTGCGGTGGGCACCATCAGCGCGATGCGCCCGCCGGGCTTGAGGACCCGTGCCATCTCGCCCAGCGCGGCCACCGGATCGGGGATCAGCTGCAGGACGGCGATCGATACGACCGCATCGACGGTCTGGCCGCGCAGGGGGAGTTGCTGGGCATCAGCGCGCAGGAAGCCGGTCTGGCCGCCGGCTTGCACCCGCACTGCCCGGGCCAGCATGGGTTCTGAGACATCGATGCCCAACGCCAAACCATCGGGGCCGACGGCCTTCGCCAGGGAGGTGGTGATGCTGCCCGGCCCGCAGCCGACATCCAACGCCACCCCGCCGGCTGGGATCTCCAGCCAGTCGATCGGGTGCTGCCAGGCTTCGAGCAGTCGTCGGGCCACCGCTTGGGCATTGTCGTAGAGCATCGATCCGAACGACGACGCCCACAGTCGCTGGATGGCACCGGTGTTCTGCTGCGCGCCCACCTCCCCTGCCGCGCCGAGCAGGTCGAGATAGCCGCGGCTCACCTGCGGTTCGGAGGGTGGATCGCTGAGCAGGGTCATGGCCCGCTGCAACGCCGGTGACAACGGAAACTTGCGAATCTCGGCCATCCTAGATGCTCCTTCTAACCCTGCCTAACCCTCCGGAATCTCCCGTTCGATCTCGTCGAGCCAGATTCGCGCCGACATGTCCGAGGGGGCCCGCCATTCCCCGCGGGGCGACAGGGAGCCGCCGTGGGACACCTTCGGCCCGTTCGGCAGCGCCGAGCGCTTGAATTGACTGAACGAATAGAACCGCTGCACAAAGACTTTCAGCCAATGCCGAATATCAGCCAGCGAATAGGCCTGCTGCTTGTCCGCCGGATATCCGGGCGGCCAGGAACCCGCTTCCACGTCATGCCAAGCATGCCAGGCCAAGAACGCGGTCTTGGCAGGTGTGAATCCGTACCGCAGCGCCTGAAACAGTGCGAAGTCCTGCAGCGAGTACGGTCCCACCTTGTCTTCGCTGCGCTGAAGCTCCTCGCCGTCCGTCGCCGGCACCAGCTCTGGACTGATCTCGGTGTTGAGCACCGAGGCCAGCACCGCGCACACGTCGGCGTCGAACTCGCCGGAGTTGATCACCCACCGAATCAGGTGCTGGATCAGGGTTTTGGGCACGCCACCGTTGACGTTGTAGTGCGACATCTGATCGCCCACGCCGTAGGTGGACCAGCCCAGCGCCAACTCCGACAGATCACCGGTGCCCAGCACGATGCCGCCGCGCTGGTTGGCGATCCGGAACAGGTAGTCGGTGCGCAGGCCCGCCTGGACGTTCTCGAACGTGACGTCATAGACGGCTTCACCACGGGAGAACGGGTGCTGCATCTCGGTCAGCATCAACTTTGCGGTCTCGCGGATATCGATCTCCGCGAAGGTCACTCCCAGGGCCTTGCTCAGCGCGGCGGCGTTGGCCTTGGTGCGCTCGCCGGTGGCAAAGCCGGGCATGGTGAACGCGAGAATGTCACTGCGCGGCCGGTTTTCCCGGTCCATCGCCCGCGCCGCGACGATCAGGGCGTGAGTCGAATCCAGGCCCCCCGACACCCCGACCACGACCTTGGGATAGTTCAGCGCGCGCAGTCGCTGCTCCAGGCCAGATACCTGGATGTTGTAGGCCTCGTAGCAGTCCTGTTGCAGTCGCTGCGGATTCGACGGCACGAACGGGAATCGTTCGACCACCCGTCGCAGGCCGATGTCCCCGGCCGGCGGGTCCAGAACGAACTCCACCCGGCGGAACGCCTGCACCGCGCCCCGGTGGTGGCGGCGGTTGTCGTCGAACGTGCCCATTCGCAACCGCTCCGAGCGCAGTAGCCCGAGGTCGACGTCGGCGACCGATCGGCGCGGGCCGCTGGGAAACCGTTCGGTTTCATCGAGCAGCGTGCCGTTCTCCCAGATCATGGTCTGGCCGTCCCATGCGAGGTCGGTGGTCGATTCCCCTTCGCCGGCAGCAGCGTAGACATAGGCGGCCAGGCATCGGGCTGAGGCCGACCGGGCCAGCAGGCAGCGATCCTCGGCACGCCCTACGGTGATCGGGCTGCCGGACAGGTTGGCCAGGACCGTCGCGCCGGCCAGGGCGGCCTGGGCGCTGGGGGGCACCGGAACGAACATGTCCTCGCACACCTCGGCGTGCAGCACGAACCCGGGTAGGTCGGTCGCGGCGAACAGCAGGTCCGGCCCGAACGGGACCTCTACCCCACCCAGCCGAATGAGTCCGCGTTCGTCGGCACCGGCGGCCAGCTGGCGGCCCTCGTAGAACTCGCGGTAGGTGGGCAGGTAGGACTTCGGCGCCACCCCGAGGATTCGCCCGCGGTGGATGACGACCGCGGTGTTGTAGACGCGGTGTGCGTAGCGCAGCGGCGCCCCCACCACCAAGACCGGCAGCAGCTCCCTCGACGCCGCGACCACGTCGAGCAGGGCCGCCTCAACGGCACTGAGCAGGCTGTCCTGCTGCACGATGTCGTCAATGGAGTATCCCGACAGGGTGAGTTCGGGAAAGACCGCCAGCGCGACGCCGTCGTTGTGGCATTCGCGCGCCAGCCGCAGCACCGACTCGGCGTTGGCGGCCGGGTCGGCGAGCGTGGTGCGGTGCGTGCAGGCGGCAACCCGCGCGAACCCATGCCGGTAGGCGTTGTAGAAGTCCCCAGAATGCTCCATTGCCCCCATTGTCGCCTGGACTGTGTCAACGTGCAGCTTTCGGGTATCACCACGGCATGACCGATACCGCGGTGGTCGTCGTCGACATGCTCAACGCCTACCGTCACGCCGACGCCGAACAACTGGCCGACAACGTCGCGCAGATCGTCGAACCACTGGCCGACCTGGTGGAACGCAGCCGGGCCGCCGAGGATGTCGACCTGATCTACGTCAACGACAACTACGGCGACTTCACCGCTGGATTCGCCCAGATCTCCGCGTCGGCGCTGAACGGCAGCAGGCCCGAGCTGGTTCGGCCAGTCGCCCCCGTGGCCGGCGACCGGTTGATGACCAAGGTGCGACACAGCGCCTTCTATTCCACCCCGCTGGAATATCTGCTGGGCCGGCTCGGCACCCGACGGTTGATTCTGGCCGGCCAGGTCACCGAGCAATGCATCCTCTACACCGCCCTGGACGCCTATGTACGGCACCTTCCGGTGGTGATACCGGTCGACTCCGTCGCCCACATCGACGCCGAGCTGGGTGCCGCCGCCCTGGAGATGATGTGCCGCAACATGGCTGCTGAGAGGTCGACCGCCGCGAGGTGCCTACGCTAAAGCGTGTCGAACAACTCTGGGTGTTCGGCACCGCCCTTCTCGGACGTTCCTTGGTTCAGGCCGCTGGTGCGGTGTGAACGGTGGTTCCCGCTTCGTCCAGGCTGGTTTCACCGGCACTCGTGGGGTGCTGGTCAGAGCCGTCCTGTCGGCGGGCGTTGGTGGCCCGGCCTCCTGCTTGGGGGTCCGGGGATCGATGGTGGTCGTGATGGGTCTGGCCCCAGTGGGCGAGGTTGATCGCCGCGTTGAGGTCACGATCCAAACTATGACCGTTTGAGCAGGTGAACACTCGTTCGGCCAGCATCAAATCGGTGCGGCGATCTGCGCAGGCAGAGCAGAGCCGACTGGAGGCAAACCAGCGGTCAGCCACGACGATCTGTCCGCCGCGCCAGGCTTGCTTGTAGTGCAGTTGGCGGGCGAATTCGGCCCAGCCGGCATCGGAAATGGCGCGGGCCAGCCGATGATTGGCCAGCATTCCTGCGGTGTTGAGGTCTTCGATGACGAGCCGGTCGTGGATCTTGACGAGCTGATTGGAGACCTGGTGCAGGAAATGCCGACGCACATTGGCGACGCGGTGATGATGCCGAGCGAGTTTGGCGGCGGCATCGGCGCGGTTGCGTGATCCTTTCTGTTTGCGGGACAACGATTTCGCCAACCGGCGTTTGCTGACTGATTCCGGTGGCGAGTGCTTTGGGGGCGTGCGTGATGCGGGCGACTTCGGTGCCGTCGGCGGTGGCGGCGACGGCGAATGCGGTCAGGCCCCGATCGATGCCGACCCAACCACCATCATCGGCAGCGGGACGGGGCCGGTGCTGCACGGCCGGGTGCAGGCCGGTGGCTTCGACCTTCAACGACACCCACCAGCGGCCCGCCCGCTTGGACACGGTGGCGAACAGGATCTTGGCCCGATCCTTGGCGAGCATGCGGCGCAGTGCACGGGTGTCGTCGTGCACGGCGATCTGGCCGAAGCCGGGCAGGGTGACCGAGCGTGGCTGCTCACCGTCGCCGATGCGGATCGCCGCACGTCCTGCCTTGGGGTGTTTGTTGCGCAGCCGAAACGACGGCACCGCGGTGGTCTTCTTCTTGAACCGCGGGAACCCGACCCGGCGGCCCTTGCGCTTCCCAGTACGCGAGTCCGACCAAGCGCGGCGGTCGGTGAGGGCGGCTTTGACGATGCGTAGGCACTGGTTAAACGCGAACCGAGCCGCTCCGGCATGCCGGGCCAGCGTTTCATGCTGCTCGACGGTGGGGTCGAGGCAGAACTTGAACGTCATATGCCGGGCCATCAACCGCAGCATGGCATAAGGCACCGACAAACACCGGAGACCACGCGCGTACCGGTGTCGGAGGCCGTTGCCAGGATCGGCGGTCATGTGAC
>Ga0182738_1000868_pt1 | contig 40293 bp, 40 predicted proteins | sample eDN5th30CBELigMG_FD_128876 | JGI IMG/M metagenome (GOLD analysis project Ga0182738, IMG submission 128876) | Enriched Miracle-Growth compost microbial communities from Emeryville, California, USA - eDNA 5th pass 30_C BE-Lig MG (version 2)... ...
AATCGGGGCTGATCTCGTCGGCGAGCACGATGCGCATCTGCTCGTTCTCCCACAGGCGTCCGAACTCGATCTTGAAGTCGACGAGTCGGATGCCGATGCCGAGGAACAGGCCGACGAGGAAGTCGTTGATGCGCAGCGCCAGCTGCATGATCTCGTCGATCTCCTGCGGCGTCGCCCAGCCGAACGCGGTGATGTGCTCCTCGGAGACCATCGGATCGCCGAGCGCGTCGTCCTTGTAGTAGAACTCGATGATCGAGCGCGGCAGCTGCATGCCTTCCTCGAGCCCGAGGCGGGTCGCCAGCGAGCCGGCGGCGACGTTGCGCACGACGACCTCGAGCGGCACGATCTCGACCTCGCGGATCAACTGCTCGCGCATGTTGAGACGGCGCACGAAGTGTGTCGGCACGCCGATCTCGCCGAGGCGCATGAAGACGTATTCGGAGATGCGGTTGTTGAGCACGCCTTTGCCTTCGATGAGCGCGTGCTTCTTGGCGTTGAACGCAGTCGCATCGTCCTTGAAATGCTGGATGAGCGTGCCGGGCTCGGGGCCTTCGTAAAGCACCTTTGCCTTGCCCTCATAGATGCGACGACGCCTGTTCATAGAGCCTATGTCCTTTGACTTGAAATTGGCCTGTATCGCGGCGATGTAGACGACCTGTCGACAAGAGCCAAGTCTTTGTGATGTCGAAATTTTTCTTGTCTTCAGGTGCCGAGTTGGGGAGTCGGTCGGCGAGGTCGGACACCCGCCCTGACACTAGCCGAACCCATCCCCCGAAACAATCTTAACGATGGGAAAGGTCGCAAGTGTCGCTAAGCCTCGGGCGCAGGTCATTGAACCCCGCAAATGGGCGGGGTATGGCTGCCCGGCCGGCCGGATTTATAGCGGCTCATGCAACCCGGCCAGCCAGCCGCGAGGCCCTGCGGCGACATGCTCTTGGTGGAGAAGCTGAATGACGACGTTCGATGACCGCGAGAAGGGGTTTGAGAAGAAGTTCGCGCTGGATCAAGACCTTAAGTTCCGCGCCGAGGCCCGGCGCAACAAGCTCCTGGCCGAGTGGGCGGCGGCAAAGCTCGGAATCATGGGCGCAGCGCTGCAGGACTACGTGCGCGCCGTCGTCAAAGCCGACCTGCAGGAGAAGGGCGACGAGGACGTTTTCCGCAAGCTCCGCAATGACTTCACCGCCGCCGGTGTCAATATCTCCGACGCCGAGATAAGGGCCCAGATGGGCGAGCTGCTGGCCAAGGCCGTCAGCGAAATCGAGCCCACGCGCTAGCCGCGGTCCGGCGGGGCCTTGAGCTCCTGCAGGAACTTGCCGAAGCGCAGCAGGCCGTCCGGCCAGGGGCCATGTCCCGAGTGATCGGCGATGTGGCCCGCTTGCCCTGCATCCACAAAATTCGCGCCCCAAGCCGCGGCGAGCGCCTTGGCGCGGTCCTGCGAGCAGTAGGGATCGTCCGAGGCCGTGAGCACCAGCGCGGGGAAACCCAGCGGCTGCATCGGCACGGGCGCAAAACCGAAGCCGCCAGGCGGCCAGGCATGGCCCTGGTTCGCGGGCCACGCTGCGACATTGTCCACGTCGGCCGGCGCGACGAGAAACGCCCCCGCCACCTTTTGCGGGTCGAGCTTCGCGGCAGCCCAGGCCACGGCGATCACGCCGAGGCTGTGGGCGACGAGCACCACCGGCCGCGCCGCCCTATCGACCGCCGCCACGATGTTGGCGACCCACGCGTCACGGTCGGGTACGTGCCAGTCGTCCTGCGCGATGCGCGTTGCGGTGGCGAGGTTGCGCTCCCAGCGGGACTGCCAGTGGTCGGGACCGGAATTCAGCCAGCCGGGAACGATCAGGATGTCGACGTCTGATGTCTTCATGTTGCCTATGGGGAACGCACGGGGATTTCCTGCGGACAAGTTATGCGTAAATGGCGACTCACCGTAGAAGAACGAAGAGGGAAAAATTGATTCCGTGGTGATGCATGGGCAAGCCGAAGCTGAGGTGGCAACTCGGGCTGGTCGTCGTTGCGGCCGGCACGATGGCCTTGGGAGTGCAGCAGGCTAGAGCCGACGGCTGGGCGCCGGGGCAGACGGGCCGCTGGGTCCCTGGCACGCCGATGACCGACTGCCAATGCGTGACCGACTGGAGCGGCATGTATATCGGCGGCAAGCTGGGCGGCGCCTGGAGCGACGTCCACTGGTCGGAGAACTACGGCGAGTTCAACGCGCCGAACGGCGCCAGCTTCTCGCCGAGCAGCTTCGCGGGCGGCGTCTTTGGCGGCGCCAACCTGCAGATGGGGCAATGGGTCTTCGGCCTCGAGGCCTCGTTCGAGGGGCTGGGGCTCAGCCAGAGCGTGAGCCCCGTCGTCGCGACCGACACATTCAAAACGGACATCGACTGGCTGATCACCGTGGAGCCGCGCATCGGCTTCACTTGGGATCGCACCATGCTGTTCGTCAAAGGCGGCTGGGTCGGTGGCAACGCCACGCTAGCGGCCACTGGCCCGACGACGGGCGGCCAGACCGCGCAGTTCTCCAGGACCGACTTCGTCGACGGCTGGACGATCGGCGGCGGCATCGAATACGCATGGCTGCCGAGCTTCATCGTCGGTCTCGACTACCAGTACATGCAGCTCAACCTCAGCACCGCTGCCGCCTGCGACCTGTGCCTCATCGGCATCCCGGTCGGCGAGCCGTCGCTGATCGCCGGCGATGCCGACATCTCGCAAGTGATGCTGCGCGCCAGCTACCTGTTCCGGCCCGAGGATTGAGACACCTGCCTGCGGTTGCCGCGTGACGCGACCGGCAGCCATCGGCCGGCGGGCCCAGCCCGTTCGATCCTTCACGGCGTAGATTCTGGCGCTGAACCGGCTGCCGGCCAGTGCACGAAGCCCCAATCGGCGAGCAGCTTCGTCCCAACGGTGGCAACGAGGATGGTCTCGATGCCGTTGAGCGGCAGGACGACCCCAATGGGCGATTGCAGCACGCTGCCGGCCACGAGGATGGCTGCGATGCTGGCGGCAATCGGCAACACGCCGAGCGGCATGGGCGCGCCAGCCTGGGCGTAGGAGCGCGCGTAGAGCCAGATCAGCAGCGTCACAGCAACGACGGCTGTGGCGTACCAGATCGGATAGCCGGGCTGTGCCAGCGCCACCGCTCCGTCGAGGCCCGACGTCAGCAGCAAGCCGAATGGCACCAGCAGCAGCACGATCAGCGGATTGGCGATGATCGGTGTCCAGACGACGGCCGATGCGACGGACGCTGCGCCGCGGGCAGCGAGCAGGATGTTCACCACAGCCGCGATGGCGATGGCGACGTATAGCAGGCCAAGCACGATGGCGATGGCCGGGTAGCTGCCTTCGGCGTTGTACTCGGCCATGGTGGCGAACGTGCGCGGCAGCCCCGCGAGTGCCGGGGCAAGGAAGAGCAGCCAGACTCCGGAGCCGATCCCCGCCCGGTCGATGATGGCAGCGAAGGCGATGGCAATGGCGCTGCCGCCAACCAGCGTCGCTATTATCGTGAGGCGGAACGCGAGGCCCGGCTCGGGCACAAGCCCGCTCACACCCTCCAGCGCCGTTGCGATGCCGATGGCCTGAAACAGTGCCATCAGCAACGCGACGAGTAGCGTTGCCGACCGCAGACGGCCGGCGTTGCGCGGCGCGGCGCCTTCCCAGCGGCGCACATCGGGGGCGATGAGGCGCAAAGCCTCGATCAGCATCAGCGCGTTGATGAGCGGAATGACGCCGAGCGCCATCAGCGATGCCCGCCCGACGACGGGGCCGCCGATTTGCATCAGCCCGCGGATCTTCTCCGCGTCGAGCCCGGGAAGCGGTAACAGTGCCGCCAGGCGATAGGCGGCGAGCACGCCTGCCGTTATGGCGATCCGGCGCATCAGTGCACTGTCGAACCTCACCGCCATCGGCCCTCCTCGTCCCGGTCGGGTCTAAACCAAAGTCGGCATCGCTCGCACAAACCGGTGCGCGCGGCTGCTAGCTTGGGTTCAGGATCCGCAGCCGCCCGCCGCAAGTCCCCGCCATGCCTATACGCAACCCCGTTGTTCTTGTCGCCTGCACGATAGTGCTCGGCCGGCCGGCGGTTGCCTTCGACTGTGTCGAGAAGAAGTGCCCCGAGATGGAGAGCTGCGCCGAGGCGTACTATCATCTGGAAGTGTGTGGCGAAGCTGCGCGCGACGCCGACAACGACACCATCCCGTGCGAGGCGCTTTGCGGCAAGACCGTCGATGAGTACCGGCGGCGGCGCGGCCCGGCGCTGCCGAAGGATGCCTCACGCGTGCAACAGCTTGTCCAGCCTCCCGCGGCCGTCCGCGCTCCCGGTACACCGTCGGCCAGCGCGGAAAGCCAGGGCACCTTCACGTGCGCCGGCAAGCGCAAGTGTGGCGAGATGGGAAGCTGCGCCGAGGCGCGGTTCTATCTTTCGACGTGTGGCGTCGGCTCGCTCGACCGGGACCACGACGGCGTGCCGTGCGAGTCGCTGTGCGGCGGCCGCTAGGCGCCGCCGAATACGCGGTCGAATATCGTGTCGACGTGCTTGAAATGGTAGCCGAGGTCGAACATCGCCTCGAGCTCCACCGGCGACAGGCGCGAGGTGACCTCGCGGTCTGCCTTCAGCTCGGTGAGGAAGTCCTTCCCCTCGGTCCACGTCTTCATGGCGTTGCGCTGTACGAGCGTGTAGGCCTCCTCGCGCGAGGCGCCGGCCTGGGTCAGCGCCAGCAGCACGCGCTGCGAGTTATGCAGACCGCCGAGCCGGTCGAGGTTCTTCTGCATGTTCTCGCGGTAGACCACGAGCTTGTCGACGACACCGGTAAGACGCGCCAGAGCGAAGTCGAGCGTCACCGTGGCATCGGGGCCGATCATGCGCTCGACCGAGGAATGGGAGATATCGCGCTCGTGCCAGAGGGCGACGTTCTCCATGGCCGGGAGCGCGTAGGCGCGCACCATGCGGGCGAGCCCCGTGAGGTTCTCACTCAGCACCGGGTTGCGTTTGTGGGGCATGGCGGAGGAGCCCTTCTGCCCGGCGGAGAAGAACTCCTCAGCTTCCAGCACCTCGGTGCGCTGCAGATGGCGGATCTCGACCGCGAGGCGCTCGATCGAGGAGGCGACGACGGCGAGAGTGGCGAAGTACATCGCGTGCCGGTCGCGCGGGATGACCTGGGTCGACACCGGCTCCGGCCGCAGGCCCATCTTCGCGGCGACGTACTCCTCGACGCGCGGGTCGATGTTGGCGAAGGTGCCGACGGCGCCCGAAAGCGCGCAGGTCGAGACCTCCTCGCGCGCTGCGACGAGCCGCTCGCGGGCGCGCGCGAACTCCGCATAGGCGTAGGCGAGCTTCATGCCGAAGGTGACAGGTTCGGCGTGAATGCCGTGGCTGCGGCCGATGCTCGGCGTGTGCTTGTGCTCGAACGCCCGGCGCTTCAAGGCGGCGAGGAGCGCATCGACGTCCGCGATGAGCAGGTCTGCGGCGCGCTTCAGCTGCACGTTGAGACAGGTGTCGAGCACGTCCGACGAGGTCATGCCCTGGTGCACGAAGCGAGCTTCGGGACCGACAATCTCGGCCAGGTGCGTGAGAAAGGCGATGACGTCGTGCTTCGTCTCGCGCTCGATCTCGTCGATGCGGTCGATGTCGAACGTGGCGTGGCGCCCGATGTCCCAGATCTTCTTGGCCGCATGCCGGGGAATGACGCCGAGCTCTGCCATGGCGGTGGCGGCGTGTGCCTCGATCTCGAACCAGATGCGAAAGCGGGTCTCGGCATCCCAGATGGCGGTCATCTCAGGACGGCTGTAGCGCGGGATCATTAACGGGCCTCGTGGAAGCGGGAGCGCGCGAGCCCTAACAGCGCGGACGCGGCGCTTCAATTCGGTTTTTAAGGATGGTCTGGCGCAGCAATACTTGCAGTCATCAGTTTAGTGAAGTGCAGCTCGACGAAAAATCAACACTGCCGCGTTATTGATGCAACGCACACAAGAATAGCGCCTATATTGCAAGCAGAGATACAGTATCGACCAGAAGTTGCCACAATTCGCCTGCCGGCGCGCTGCGCCGCGGTGTCCGTGACTGTGGACAGATTGTCACGTTTGGCAAGCAATTCAGGCCTCTACTCTTGATCATGTATGAGTGAAACGAAAAGTTACTTAAAGCAGCTCATTGGACTCCTGTAACGATGAACTGTCACTCGCCGGGCTTTCACCGCGAGACCGAAGGCAGGAAATCAACGAGGGCAAGACCGAGTAATGTCTACTCAAATGCAAGGAGAAATCGCTCTGCTCAACTCAGAGCTGGAGCGGACCGACGACCCCCGAGAATGCTACGCCAAGGTGCAGGCGAAGATCCGCGGCTACCGCCAGTCCGGTGCCAAGGTGCCTGACGATCTGGTGCTCATCGAGAAGCTTCTGGTAGCCGAGTGCCTCGCCGCTTCGCAGGGGCGCGACTGATTACTTCGGCCGTCCAGGGGTTTCCCTCAGGACCCAGAAAAGAACGGCGACACGGACGACGATAGTCGCCGCATGGATGGCTGCTTTTTATACGGGCGGGATAGCGCCGTGGCATTGCCGCGGCGCTTTTGTTTTGCCCGACGTCACGCGGCCAGGCGTCAGTTCTGCACGTAGGTGATCCGGCCGTCGGGCTGCTTGACCCAGGTGTAGAGCACGTAGCCGACCTGCTTGATGTCGCCCTTCTCGTCGAACGCGAGGCTGCCGATCACGGTGTTGAACGGCACGCCGGTGCGCATGTAGGCCGCCACCGTCTTTGGATCGACCGACTTCGTCGCCTCGATCGCCTGCTTCAATATCTGCACCGCCGCGTAGCTGTAGAGCGTATAGGCCTCGGGCTTGTATTCGCGCGCCTCGAAGCGCTCGATGATCTCCTTCGCCTCCGGCAGCTTCTGCGGGTCGGGGCCGAACGTCATCAGCGTGCCTTCGGCGGCGGGCCCGGCGATGGCGGCGAACTCGTCGCTGGCGATGCCATCACCGGACATGAACACGGCATTGACGCCGCCTTGGCGCATCTGGCGAAGGATCAGGCCGCCGGCGGTATGAACGCCGCCCCAGTAAACAAGCTCGATGCCGGCGTTCTTCAACTTGGAGACAAGGGCGCTGAAGTCCTTTTCGCTGGGGCTCACGCCTTCCGAGAGGACCTCCGTAACGCCGCCTGCACGCATGGCCTTGCGAGTCTCGTTGGCGAGACCCTGGCCGTACGGCGTCTTGTCGTCGAGGATGGCGACCTTCTTGTCCTTGAAATGCTCCGCGATGTAGGCGCCGGCGACGGCGCCCTGCTGATCGTCGCGCCCGCAGGTGCGGAACACGTTCCACATCTTGCGCTCGGTCACGAGCGGGTTGGTCGAGCCGGGCGTAATCATCAGGATGCCGTTGTCGACATACACCTCCGATGCCGGGAGCGTGACGCCCGAGTTGAAGTGCCCGATTACGAAATGCACGCCTTCGCCGAGGAAGTTGTTGGCGACCGACACGCCCTGGCGCGGATCGCCGGCGTCGTCGCCGACGAGCAGCTCCACTTGCTGCCCGTCGATGCCGCCGGCAGCATTGATGTCCGCCACCGCCTGCTCGGCGCCGTTCTTGAGCTGCGTGCCGAAGGCCGCGTCCGTGCCCGTCATCGGTCCGGCGACGCCGAACTTCAGCTTCTCTGGTCCGCTATCGCAGCCGCCAAACGTCGTGGCTATGGCAAGCGTCATGGCGGCAAGGATGGCTGCTCGTTTCATAAAATCCCCTCGTGATCAGACAAGCCGGCGTGCGGACATCGCCGTAAGCGTGCCGGCATGTTCGTCCGAAATGCGATGAAAGTCATCCCTGGGTTACGGCGCGCCGCGTTTGCGGCGCCACCAGAAAAGACCGGTGCGCTCATAGGCCCAGGGATACTGCTCGACCATCTGCCGGACGCGCGTCATGCGGTAGCCCCAGGCGCAGAACGTAGCGACTACGATGTAATCCACGACGAAATTCTTCAGCGAAAGCAATACCTCGTGGAACAGGGCGTAATGAAAGAAGCGCACCGCGAGGGTGAGCAGAAAGGCGGCGGCGAAAATCTGCCACGGCGGCCGCCAGGTCGAGGCGATGGCGGAGCCGGCCGCGCGCGCCGCGGCGCCGCCCATGGCCACCGTGACGAGCAGGAAGATCCATGGTCCGTTGGCGCCGGTCTCATAGAAGGTCATGGCATCCATCCGCTTGCTAGTGCCGTCCGCCTTCGAGGTAGGCGGCGCGTACCTCAGGGCTCGCCAGCAGCTCCTGACCCGTGCCGCTGAGTGTGATGCGCCCGTTGACCATGACGTAGGCGCGGTGCGCAAGACGCAGCGCATGGAAGGCGTTTTGCTCGACGAGGAAGACAGTCAGCCGCTCGCGCGCATTGAGCTCGGCAATGACCTCGAAGATCTGCTTCACGATCAGCGGCGCGAGGCCGAGCGAAGGCTCGTCGAGCAGGAGCAGCTTGGGCCGGCTCATCAGCGCACGCGCGATCGCCAGCATCTGCTGCTCGCCGCCCGACAGCGTGCCGCCGCGCTGGTGCATGCGCTCCTTGAGGCGGGGGAAGATTGCCGTGAGGCGCTGCATCTCCCGCTCATAGTCGTCGTTGCCCGAGAACTCGGCGCCGAGGCGCAGGTTCTCCTCCACCGTCATGCGGCCGAAGATGCGCCTGCCCTCGGGTGACTGCGCCAGTCCAAGGCGGGCGATCTCGTGCGTCGGCAACTGAGTGATGTCGCGTCCATCGAAGAGGATGCGGCCGTCGCGGGCGCGCGGACTGCCGAAGATGGTCATCATCAGCGTCGACTTGCCGGCGCCGTTGGCGCCGATGAGCGTGACGATCTCGCCGGCCGGGATGTCGAGGCTGATGCCGTGCAGGGCGGTGATGTTGCCGTAGCAGGCGGTCACATCCTGTAGTGACAGCAGCGGCGAACCGGCGGTCATAGCCCGACCTCCGCCGCGACCGCCGCAACCTCACGATCCTCGACGCCGAGGTAGGCGGCGACCACCTTCGGATCGTTTTTCACACTGTCCGGCGTGCCGTCGGAGATCTTGATGCCGTACTCCAGAACGACGACGTGATCGGATATCTCCATGACCACCGACATGTCGTGCTCGATGAGCAGTATCGACGTGCCGTGCTCGTCGCGGATGGTGCGCAGAAGGTTGTTGAGCGCCAGGCTTTCGCGCGGGTTGAGCCCGGCGGCGGGCTCATCGAGGCACAGCAGCACCGGGTCAGTGCACATGGCACGGCCAATCTCCAGGCGACGCTGATCGCCGTAGGGGAGGGCGCCCGCCGCGTCGTCGGCGCGAGCGGTGAGATCGATGCGGTCGAGCCAATAGCGGGCGACATCGACGGCAGCCGCGACCGCCCGCTTGTAGCTCTCCGCGCCGAAGAGGCCGAGCAGCGACAATCCGGAAGCGCGCATTAGCGGATTGTGCTGGGCAACGATGAGGTTCTCCAGCACCGTCATGCCCGGGAACAGGCGAATGTTCTGGAAGGTACGGGCGACGCGGGCGCGGCGCGCGATCTCGAAATCGGGCATGCGCTCGAGGAGGAACAGGCCGGCGCTGCCCATGCGGTCATCGAGGCAGACATAGCGCCGGCTCGACGCGGTGAGGGTGGCGACGGCATCGGCGTCTATCGGCCCTTCGGTCGACAGGGCCATCAGGCCGCTCGTCGGTTTGTAGAAGCCGGTGATGCAGTTGAAGACGGTCGTCTTGCCGGCTCCGTTGGGGCCGATGAGCGAGGTGATGTCGCCGCGACCAACCGAGAACGAAAGATTGCGCACGGCGATGAGGCCGCCGAAGCGCATCGTCAGGCCCTCGACGACGAGCAGTGGGTCGCGCAGCCAGCGCATCAGCCGTGACCCTCCTGCACGTGGGCGCCGGAGATGGACTTCGTCTCGCCGAGCGAGATGGAGGGCTCGCGCGAAGCGATCAGCCCGCGTGGCCGCCACGCCATCATGAGGACCATGGCAAAACCGAAAATGAGCATGCGATACTGGGCCGGATCGAAACTCGGCCCGAAGATCGATTTCAGCCAGTCGAGCTCGCGCAGCAGCTCGATGCCGCCGATGATGACGATGGCAGCGACGGCGACGCCGAACAGCGAGCCCATGCCGCCCAGCACCACGATGGCGAGAATGGTCGCCGATTCCATGAACTCGAAGGAGCGCGGATTGACGAAGCCCTGGCGGGCGCCGAAGAACGCGCCGGCGAGGCCGCCGAACAGCGCGCCCATGGCGAACGCCGTGAGCTTGGTGTTGACGGTGTTGATGCCGAGCGAGCGGCAGGCGATCTCGTCCTCGCGCAGTGCTTCCCAGGCCCGTCCGATGGGCAGCCGGCGCATGCGCTGGGTGACGACCGCGACCAGCAGCGCCAGCGCCAGGATCACATAGTAGAGGAAGATGGAGCGGTGCACGGCAGGTGTGCCGGGCAGCGGGATGATGTCGGCGAGAGTCGTCTCGCCGCTGCGCGAGGTGAAGGGCAGCCCGAAGAAGGTGATGCGCGGCGTCTGGATGCCGGCGTTGCCGTTCGTCAGCGCCACCCAGTTGATGAGCACGATGCGGATGATCTCGCCGAAGGCCAGGGTCACGATGGCGAGATAGTCGCCGCGCAGGCGCAGCACCGGAAAGCCGAGCAGCATCCCCCAGAAGGCGGCGAGCAGGCCGGCGAGCGGCAGGCATATCCAGAACGCCCATGGCCCGAGCACGGGCACGGTCGCCGGAATGACGTAGGCGGCAATGATGGCATAGGTGTACGCACCGACGGCATAGAAGGCGACGTAGCCGAGATCGAGAAGCCCGGCGAGCCCGACGACGATGTTGAGGCCCCAGGCGAGCATCACGTAGATCAGGATCTGGACGCCGAAGTTATCGATCCATTTGATAGCGCCGCCCTGGCCCGTCAGCAGCAGCGCGATGATGGGAAACAGCACCAGCAGCACGATGCCAGCGCGCGGTGCCAGCGCCTTGTGGTGGTCGGCGAGGTCGAGCGGCGGAAACAGCACCCGCTTCGGGCGCGACGGATGCGCATAGAGACGCCATAGCAGGCGGCCGAAAAAGGCAGCGGCGACGGTGATGGCGACCAGCAGCGCGCGCGGCTCGAGCGCGGTCTCGAGCGCCAGGTTCCGCTCCGTACGGAACGCCAGCATGGGAAAGCTGAGACCCAGGGCAACGAGCGCCCAGAGAGCAGCGTCCTTCAGAATCTCCGGCATGGATATGGAAGCGGGCGGCAGCCCGCCCTGGCTGCCCGCGCTCATGGTGCTAGACTTTCTCGACATCGGGCCGCCCCAGCAGACCGGACGGCATGAAAATGAGAACGACGGCGAGGATCGAGAAGGCGGCGACGTCCTTGTAGTCGATCGAGAAGTAGGCCGACCACAGCGTCTCGATGAGACCGATCAGCAGCCCGCCGATCACCGCTCCGGGAAGCGAGCCGATACCGCCGAGGACGGCGGCTGTGAATGCCTTCACGCCGGGCGTGAACCCGTCACTGAAATTGACGACGCCGTAGTAGGTCATGAACATCATCCCGGCGACCGCGGCGAGCGCGCCACCGATAACGAAGGTGAGCGAGATCGTGCGATTGACGTCGATGCCGAGCAGCGCCGCCATGCGCCGGTCCTGCTCGCACGCCCGTTGTGCGCGCCCCAGCTTCGTCTTCTGCACCACTGCCCAGAACGCCGCCAGCAGCAGGGCAGTGACGATGAAGATGAGGAACTGTTTCTCGGAGATCGTCACCGCGCCGTTGCCGATGGGGACCGAGACCGTCTCGTTCAGCATCGGCGGCACCGGCTTGTTGCGCGGCCCCTGCACGACCTGCACGAAGTTGGAAAGGAAGATCGACATGCCGATGGCGGAGATCAGCGGCGCCAGCCGAAACGAGCCGGCGAGCGGCCGGTAGGCGATGCGCTCGATCGCCCAGCTCCACAGCGCCGTCAGCGCCATGCCGAGAACGAGGACGATGAGCAGCGCGAAGCCAAGCGCGCCGATGCCGAGCACCTGCGTCAGCAAGAGAAAAAGAATGAGGGCGATGAAGGCCGAGACCATGAACACGTCGCCGTGGGCGAAGTTCACCATGCCGATGATGCCGAACACCATCGTGTAGCCGATCGCGATGAGCCCGTATATCGACCCGAGCGACAGGCCATTGATGAGCTGCTGTACGAAGTATTCCATGCGTCCCCCAGGATCGCCGACTCCGTAGCACTCTAGAGCAAAAGATGCGATCCGTCGCAGAATGGCTCGTCGTCCGTCTGCTTGCAGCCGCAGATATTGAACGTGCCGGTGTGGTCGACGACGAAGCGCAGCGGCTCGATGCCTGTTCCGTTGTGGGCGCCGTCGCAGAAGGGCTGGTTTTGCGAGCGGCCGCAGCGGCAGTAGAAATACGGCTTCCCTTCGGTCAACTCGACCTGATAGGGGCCGGCCTGCGCCACGATTGCCTCTTCTGCCATCATATTCTCCTGCTCGACGACGATCGGCATTGCTTCGCCCGAACGTCTGTAGATGGCTAGCGATTTCGATGCAGCGCGACAAGTCCGGCCTGGCGTTTTGCGCCGCTGAAGGCGGCCTGGATCAGCCGCTGGCCGTGGTTTGATGGTCACAGGCCCGGCGCCGGTCGCGATAGAAAGCCGACATCCGAATCGTGCCAGATCTTTGCCGCTCGAATCCGCGTAGATGAGCCCCGCGGCGGAATATCCTGATGCGTCGGAAACATTGATCGTCAATGGCTTTGGCGGCTGATCGCAATCAGCGGACCGGCTGGCATGCGCCGGGCCGATTCTTGTCGGCTGCGGTCTTGCTGGCGTGCGCCGGTTCCGTCGCGGCACAGACGATCGAGCAGGAGAGCGATCGCATCCCGGGGCTCCCGGAGCCGTCCATCGCGGCCAATTTTCCGCGCGCGTTCGGCGACCCCGGCGGCGTTCGCTCGCTGCTCGCCGGGCGCGGCGTCACCTTCGCCGTCAATTACATAGGCGACGCGCTCGGCAATCCGGTCGGCGGATTTGCCCAAGGGACGCGCTATATCGGCCGTCTCGACGTGGAGCTTGCGGTCGATATGCAGAAGGCCGTCGGCTGGAACGGGCTCAAATTTTTCGCCAACGGATATCAGATCCACGGAGAAAGCATTTCGGCGCTCAATCTCGGCGTCCTGATGCCTGCCAGCTTCATCGAGGCGCTGCCGTCGTCGAGATTGTTCGAGATCTACCTCGAGCAGAGCCTGCTCGACGATCATATGTCGCTCCGGGTCGGGCAGCTTTCGGCCGATTCGGAATTCGCGGTCAGTGAAAGCGGCGCGGCATTCCTCAACGGCTCATTCGGCTGGCCGTCGATCCTCGGCATCAATCTGCCGGACGGCGGTCCGTCGTATCCGCTCGCCTCGCCCGGCGCGCGTCTGGCTTTCAATCCGAACGATACGTTGGGCTTTCTCGTCGGTGTGTTCAGCGCCGATCCGGCGGGCAACTGCCCGGCCGCCGAGCCGCCCGAGGACTGCAATCCCTATGGCGTGCTTTTTCCGTTCACCTCGCCGCTGGTCATCGCCGAGGCCGCCATCAAGTACAATCGGGCCGAGGGAGAGCTTGCGGGCAAGCTGAAGCTCGGCATGTGGCGCGACTTCGGACGCAACGTGCCGGACGCCATCGGCAACAACGGCCTGCCCATCGGCCTGATCGGCGTGCCGGGCTCCCGCGCCGAGAACGACTACGGCTTCTACGCCATCCTCGACCAGATGGTGTACCGCCTGCCGGGACCGGGCGCGCCGCGCGGCATCACGCTGTTCGGCAGCTACATGCAGGCGCCGCCCAAAGGCAATCTCATTCAGCACTACTTCGAGGCGGGCGTGACGCTGTACGGCCTCATGGACGAGCGCCCGCACGATATGCTCGGTGTCGGTGTCATCTACACGGGCGTCTCCGCCCAGGTCGTCGACTTCTACGAGCGGATCGGCTGGCCGGTCGTGCCCAGCTTCGAGAGCGTCCTTGAGGTGAGCTACACCGCCGAGATCGCGCGAGGCCTCTATCTGCAACCGGACTTCCAATACTTCTGGAACCCCGGCGGGCATACGAGCGATCCCAACGACCCTCGCGTCGCCATACCGGACGCGGCGGTTTTCGGTCTGCGCACCACCATCAACTATTAGCCGCATCAAATTGCCGGCGGTGCCGTAATGGATCGGCCGGCTCGGGTGCGCTAGGTGTTCCGCATATGAGCGACACGCGCCCCATCCTCATCGCCGGCCCCACGGCGAGCGGCAAATCCGGCTTGGCGCTGCGGCTGGCGGAGGCCATCGGCGGCGTCATTGTCAACGCCGATTCCATGCAGGTGTACCGGGAGCTGCGCATTCTGACGGCGCGGCCTTCCGTCGAGGAGGAGGCCAGGGTGCCCCACGCGCTCTATGGCTTCGTACCCGCCAAGGAGAGCTATTCGGCGGGACGGTACGCCGCCGACGTCGCCCGCGTGCTCGCCGACATCCAGGCAGCGGGGCAGCGTGCCATCATCGTCGGCGGCACAGGGCTATATTTCAAGGCGCTGACAGAGGGGCTGTCGCCCATTCCGCCCGTGCCGGAGGCCGTGCGCACCTTTTGGCGCACGCGCGCGGCCGCCGTCGGCGCGCCAGGGATGCACGCCGAGCTCGCGGCACGCGACGCGGCCATGGCGCAGCGGCTGGCGCCAACTGACATGCAGCGCATCGTGCGCGCGCTGGAGGTGCTCGAGGCGACCGGGGTATCGCTGGCGGACTGGCAGCGGGTGCCGCGCGAGCCGGTGCTGCCGCTGGCGGACACGATCCCGCTGCGCGTCGACATCGACCGCGCGCAGCTCTACCGGCGCATCGACCGCCGCTTTGCGGCGATGATGGACGCGGGTGCCGCCGACGAGGTGCTGCAACTCGACCGCTTGGGGCTGGATCCGGGCCTGCCGGTCTGCGGCGCGCTGGGCGTGGGGCCGCTGCGCCGCTTCATTGCCGGCGAGGTGTCCCGCGAGACGGCCCTCATCGAGGGCCAGACGGAGACGCGTCAATACGCCAAGCGGCAGATCACGTGGGCGCGAAGCAATATGATTGCGTGGCGAACGCTATCCGCGCACGAAATGGAAATGTCTGCGGAAGAATTTGCATCTTTCGTACAAATGGCGCATTGACCCGCCGCTTCGCCCACCATAGGTTTCGCGCCGAAAAAGGCGATCCGGCACGCCCTGCAGCGCGTGCCGCCGCGATGGAGTTGGTCATGGCACGCACGATGACGGGCGCCGAGATGGTGCTCGCGGCGCTGATCGATCAGGGCGTCGAGAACATTTTCGGGTATCCGGGCGGCGCGGTGCTGCCGATCTACGACGAGCTGTTCCAGCAGGACAGGATCAAGCACATCCTCGTCCGGCAGGAGGGCGGGGCGCTGCACGCCGCGGAAGGCTATGCCCGCTCGACCGGCAAAGTGGGCGTCGCGCTCGTCACCTCCGGCCCCGGAGCGACGAATGCCGTCACCGGGCTCACCGACGCGCTGATGGATTCGATCCCGGTGGTGTGCATCACCGGCCAGGTGCCGACGCATCTCATCGGCAACGACGCCTTCCAGGAGTGCGACACGGTCGGCATCACGCGGCCGTGCACCAAGCACAATTGGCTGGTGAAGAACGTCGACGATCTCGCCCGCATTCTCCACGAGGCTTTCTATATCGCCAAAGCGGGCCGCCCCGGACCGGTGGTGGTCGACATCCCCAAGGACGTGCAGTTCGCGACCGGCAACTACGTCGGCCCGTCCAACATCGCCCACAAGACATACAAGCCGCGCATGAAACCGGAGCCGACCGCCGTGCGCGATGCGGTGGAGCTGATGGCGCGTGCCAAGAAGCCGGTCTTCTATACCGGCGGCGGCGTGATCAACTCCGGCCCCAAGGCGAGCCAGCTCCTGCGCGAGCTGGTGCGGCTGACGGGCTTTCCGATCACCTCGACGCTGATGGGCCTCGGCGCCTATCCGGCATCCGACAAGCAGTGGCTCGGCATGCTCGGCATGCATGGCACCTACGAGGCCAATCTCGCCATGCACGACTGCGATGTGATGATCGCGGTCGGCGCGCGCTTCGACGACCGCATCACCGGCCGCCTCGATGCCTTCTCGCCCGGATCGCAGAAGATCCAGATCGACATCGATCCTTCGTCGATCAACAAGAACGTGAAGGTAGACATCCCGATCGTCGGCGATGTCGCCTATACGCTCGAGGACATGCTGCGCGCGTGGAAGTCGAAGGCGCCGCAGATCGACAAGGCCGCCCACAAGGGATGGTGGAAGCAGATCGACGGGTGGCGCGGCAAGAAATCGCTCAGCTACAAGAAGGCGCGCGACGTGATCATGCCGCAGTACGCGGTGGAGCGGCTGTTCGCGCTGACCAAGGACCGCGATGCCTACATCACGACCGAGGTGGGCCAGCACCAGATGTGGGCGGCGCAGTTCTATCACTTCGACGAGCCGAACCGCTGGCTGACGTCGGGCGGCCTCGGCACCATGGGCTATGGGCTGCCGGCGGCAATCGGCGCTCAGATCGCGCACCCCAAATCGCTCGTCGTCGACATCGCCGGCGACGCGTCGATCCTGATGAACATCCAGGAGGCCTCGACGGCCGTGCAGTACGACCTGCCGGTCAAGGTGTTCATCCTCAACAACCAGTACATGGGCATGGTGCGCCAGTGGCAGCAGCTGCTGCACGGCAACCGCCTGTCGCACAGCTACACCGAGAGCCTGCCGGATTTCGTGAAGCTTGCGGAGGCCTACGGCTGGACCGGCATGCGCTGCGAGGATCCGGCGGAGCTGGACGATGCCATCCGCGCCATGATCGAGACCAAAGGGCCTGTCATCTTCGACTGCCGCGTGGCGGCGCTCGCCAACTGCTTCCCGATGATCCCGTCGGGGAAGGCGCACAACGAGATGCTGCTGGGCGAGGACGTCTCCGACGCGGAGGTCGAGAACGCCATCGGCGAAGAGGGTAAGGTGCTGGTCTGATGCGGATGCTGGGCAGGCTGAGCGAAGCTGGTTGCGCGGGCCATGCGGGAAGGCGTGCGACGGGTGCGCGCGCGTTGCTCGCGGCTGCCGCCGCCGGCGTGATCGGCCTCGGCTCGACCTCGCTCGCCGCCGCCAACGACCCGGATTGGAACCAGGTGGACAACATCAAGGAGGCGGCGACGCACCTGGCACAGCTCCAGCGTACGCAGGGCGCCACCAAGGCCTTCGCCTTCATCGACGCCTGCTACCGCACCCACAGCCTGTCGTCGGAATACACCAAGGCGTTCGAGGCGTGCATTGCGCAGGACTATCTGGAGACGCAGATCCTGGCGCTGATCTACTCGCGCATGGATCCGGCAAGCCTGAAGCGCATGGGCGCCCCGACGCCGGAGGCGTTGGCGGCGACCATGTCGCGGCGCGTCGGCGCGGCGTTCAATCAGTACAAGGTGCCGAAGGAGCGCATCGCCGAGTTCAAGCGCAACATCGATGAGCACGGCTTCCCGCTGTTCTTCCAGAAGCTGTTCCCCGGATCCAAAGCCTCGGTCCCGAACCTCTCGATCGAGCCTAAGGACGAGACACCGGCGACCGAGCCCGAAAAGAAGAAGCAATGAGCATGGCCAAACCTCTTTCCAAGAGCCACTACGTCGGTCCTGGCGTGGCGCAGCCCGTGGTCTCGCGCACGCTGTCGGTTCTCGTTGACAACGAGCCCGGCGTGCTGGCGCGTGTCATCGGCCTGTTCTCGGGGCGCGGCTACAACATCGACTCGCTGACCGTGACGGAAACCGAGCACGAGAAGCACGTCTCGCGCATCACCATCGTGACGCGCGGCACGCCGGACGTGATCGTGCAGATCAAGCATCAGCTCGAGCGCCTCGTGCCGGTGCACCGGGTACGCGACCTCACGGACGAGGGCGTGGCGCTGGAGCGCGAGCTGGCGCTCATCAAGGTGGCCGGCCGCAGCGAAAAACGCATCGAAGCGCTGCGCATCGCCGAGATCTTCCGCGCCAAGGTGGTCGATACCTCGACCGAGCATTTCGTCTTCGAAGTGACCGGAAAGCCGTCCAAGATCGAGGAATTCATCCAGATCATGACCGAGCTCGGCCTGGTCGAGGTGTCGCGGACCGGCATCGCCGCCATTGGCCGCGGCGCCGCGAGCGGCTAAAGGAGCTGCCGAAACCAACTTTCGCCGGCACACCTATCGCGCCGGCATCCCGCCCAAACCGCTGCGTCCGCAGCCCCGCCAACGCACTCCGCTACGAGTAGGAACGACAGAGGAAGCCATGCGCGTTTATTACGACCGTGATGCCGACATCAATCTCATCAAGGCCAAGAAGGTCGCCATCGTCGGCTACGGCTCCCAGGGCCGCGCGCACGCGCTGAACCTGAAGGACTCGGGCGTCAAGGACATCCGCATCGCCCTGAAGCCCGGCTCGCCGACCGCCAAGAAGGTCGAGGCCGACGGCTTGCAGGTGATGTCCGTGGCCGATGCCGCCAAGTGGGCCGACCTGATGATGATGGCGACGCCGGACGAGCTGCAGGCCGACATCTACAAGGCCGACATCGCCGACAACATCCGCGACGGCGCGGCCATCGCCTTTGCCCACGGCCTCAACGTGCACTTCGGCCTCATCGAGCCGAAGAAGACGGTCGACGTCGTCATGATCGCGCCCAAGGGCCCCGGCCATACGGTGCGCGGCGAGTACCAGAAGGGCGGCGGCGTGCCGTGCCTCATCGCCGTCCACCATGACGCCAGCGGCAACGCTCACGACATTGCGCTGTCCTACGCCTCGGGCGTCGGCGGCGGCCGTTCCGGCATCATCGAGACGAATTTCCGCGAGGAATGCGAGACCGATCTGTTCGGCGAGCAGGCCGTGCTGTGCGGCGGTCTCGTGGAGCTGATCCGCGCCGGCTTCGAAACCCTGGTCGAAGCCGGGTACGCGCCCGAGATGGCCTACTTCGAGTGCCTGCACGAGGTGAAGCTGATCGTCGACCTGATCTACCAGGGCGGCATCGCCAACATGAACTACTCGATCTCCAACACCGCTGAATGGGGCGAGTACGTCACCGGCCCGCGCATCATCACGCCGGAGACGAAGGCCGAGATGAAGAAGGTGCTGCACGACATTCAGTCGGGCAAGTTCACGTCGGAATGGATGCAGGAGTACAAGGGCGGCGCGGCACGCTTCAAGGCTACCCGCCGGCTTGCCGACGAGCATCCCATCGAGGAGATCGGCTCCAAGCTGCGCGATATGATGCCGTGGATCAAAGCCGGCGCGCTGGTCGACAAGGCGCGCAACTGAGGCCGCGCTGCAACTGCAACTTTGAGCGACATGGCGCATACTGGTGGCCCAGCGAAGGGCCATCAGGGAGCTGAGCCATGTTGCGCATTCTGTCAGCCATCGCCATCGCCGCCGTCATTTCCGCCGTTCCATTGACGCTTGCATCGGGTAGCGCCGAGGCGGCCAAGGCGGCGACCAAGATTTGCCGGCACAAGACGTCCAGCGGCAAGGTCAAGACGTGGCGCTGCGGCGCCGACCAGCCCTGCTGCTCGGCGGAGTCGATCAACTATTATACGTGCGGATCGAAGACGTTCGGCTGCCTGTAGCGGCGGCTGCTGAGAAGGCCAGAAGGCCCACGCGGCGGCTTTGGGGAGGTAGCGTTTGGCTACTGCCGCGCGGGCCTTCCAGGCTTGGCTCTGAGCGGGGGAGTGCCTCGCCACAGAGCTCGCAAGGAAACGGACGGCGGAGAAGCGGGGACCTCCACCGTCCGCTCCAGCGGCATCATGTTCAATGACGCCGCCGGATTTCAATCCTGCGCCCGCGCGCACGCCTTTCGGCACGCATGCAGGAGGGGCGCATTCGTCTGCGGACGCAACGCATCGCCAGTGCGAGCGGCTACGGCCGGACGATTGATTTTCGGCTGAGCAAGGTCAATGCAAAGTCCCCCTCGGCACCCCCTTGCCTTCACCCCCTAAGTCCACTCCCTCATCGTGGAACCAGCGTGGTTTGTTCACGGCGAAACTAAGATTTCACATCGGCAACCGAATGTGAGCCGCGTTTACGCACTGCGGCGCGCGTGTGGAGCAATGGTGGCGCAACCTCCCTTGATCGACGGCACATGGGCACGTGTCGATGCGTGCGATCTGACGGTTTGCACGTGGCACTGGCCGCTCGCCGCCGAGCGTCGGCAGGCGATCGACGCGGACTGGCGCGCGCGCAAAGCGCAGACCCCGGGCCTCTTCAACGGCGCCGTCTATCTCTTCCGCGATTTCGCCATCGCCGGCGGCCGCCTTACCGGAACGCTGTTCCGCTCTGACTTCAAGACGCTGCTCTACTGGCGTTCGCTGGATGGCAAGGCGGCCGGCAGCGTGAAGGAGGCTTCGGGCGCATCCCTCATCCGCGCCGCGGATAGACACCTGCTGTACGGCCGCCAGGCGCCGAACCAGCTCAATTCCGGGCTCGTCTATCCGCCGAGCGGGGTCATCGACGGCAGCGACGTCTTCGGCGAGGTCGTCGATATCGACGCGCACATCGCGCGCGAGCTGGAGGAGGAGACCGGCCTCACCGCTGCGGACCTTCAGCGCGTGCCGGGCTACGTCGTGGCGCTCGACGGCCGGCATGTGGCTATCGGCGTCGAATGGCGGAGCGCACAGCCGGCCGAGACGGCGCGCCGCAGCATCATGGGGTTTCTCGGCGCGCAGACGGAGCCCGAGCTCGACGACATCGTCATCGTGCGCGCGCCCGCAGCGATCGCGGAGCATAAGATGCCGCCGCACGCACGCATCTTCGCCCGCGCACTGCTGTCGGCCGGCACGTCCGAGAGCTAGAGCGATCGGCGCGCTTGACCCGCCCGGCGAATTGGGCAGAGTGCGCCCGCTTCAGACCGGAAAGTCCCATATGGCGCTGCCGCTGCATACGCTCGACGTCTTTACCGACCGCCGTTTTTGCGGCAACCCGCTTGCTGTCGTCACCGACGCCGACGAGCTCAGCACCGACCAGATGCAGGCCATCGCACGCGAACTGAGCCTGTCGGAGACCGTGTTCGTGATGCGCTCGGACAATCCGGCGCATTCGGCGCGCATCCGCATTTTCACGCCCGCCCGCGAGCTGCCGTTCGCCGGGCACCCGACCATCGGAGCGGCGATCCTGCAGGCGCAGTTGCGGGCGCCGACGGTCAACGGCGAGCGCGACGCGATCATCGCCCTCGAGCAGTCCATCGGCACCGTGCGCGTCGGCGTGCGGTTGCGCGGCAACCAGCCGCCGTTCGCCGAGTTCGATGCGCCGAAGCTACCGGAAAAGTCCGCGATCCCGCCGTCGCGCGACCGCATCGCCGACGCCCTGGGACTGCTTCCGCGCGAGATCGGATTCGAGAATCACACGCCGCAATGCCTCGCCGCCGGCAACAGCTTCGCGTTCGTTCCCGTGACCGGGCTGGAGGCGATGGCGAGGGCGCGCGCCGACGCTGCGCACTGGGACAGCGTTTTTCCCGGCAGCGCATTCGGCGGCGTCTATCTCTATACGCGCGAGTGCGTGCACAACGGATCGGCATTCCACGCGCGCATGTTCGCGCCGCAGCTCGGTGTCCCGGAGGATCCGGCGACGGGATCGGCGGCCGTGTGCTTCGCCGGCGTGGTGCACGACTTCGACGGGCTGCCCGATGGCGCCCATCGCCGTGTCATCGAGCAGGGGCACGAGATGGGCCGGCCGAGCTCGATTGCGCTGACGCTCGTCGTCGCCGGCGGGCGGCTGGAGACAGTGCGTATCGGCGGCAGCGCCGTACGCGTCATCGACGGCGAGATCGCCACCGACTCGCGGCCGACCTGCTGGAAATAGCGCTGCCCGTTGCTGAGCGCAGGCCGGCGAGCGACGTGCTGACACACGTCAGAGGTAAGCGCCGGATTTGTCCGTCCCCGCCGTTATGGTCGAGATGCACCATCGGGGAGACGGAACGTTGATGCACGACGAGCGAGACCGCGGGCACGATGATGCGCGCGAGGACGCGCACGATCTGGGGCTGCCCCACGACCTGCAGATGATCGGCCGCCGCCGGGCGTTGGCCTGGCTCGGTGCGGTTGGCGCTGCCGGCCTACTTGGCGCCTGTGGCGACAATCCCATCTTCGACCGGGCCGAGGCCGATGTCGCCGGCACCGGTCCCGATGGATCGCAATGTGTCGCCCATCCGCGCGAGACCGCCGGCCCTTATCCTGCAGATGGATCGAACCGCGCCCATGGCACGCTCGCCAACGTGCTTGGCGACAGCGGCATCGTGCGCGCCGACATGCGCCCGAGCCTCGATCCCAAGCAGCCGGTGGCGGAGGGAACGCCGCTCGAGCTGACGCTGGAGCTGGTCGACGTGGCAAACGGCTGCGCCCCGCTGCAAGGCTACGCCATCTACCTCTGGCACTGTGACGCCGCGGGCCGCTACTCGATCTACGATCTTGCCGATGTCAGCTATCTGCGCGCAGTGGGTGTGACGGACACGGCGGGCCGCGTGACGTTCAGGAGCATCGTCCCGGGCTGCTATCGCGGTCGCTTCCCGCACATGCACTTCGAGGTCTATCCGCGGCTCGCGGCGGCGACGAGCTACGCCAACCGCATCCTCACCTCGCAACTCGCCATCCCCGAGCACGTGTGCCGGAGCGTGTACGGCGCGGTTGCGGCGTACGGGCCCAGCATCGCCAATTTCGCCGACTCGCCGCTCGACCGGGACGGCATCTTTGCCAACAATACGCCGCTGCAGCTCGCCGCCCAGACGCCGGCCGTCACGGGCGATGTGGCGTCGGGGTTCCGCGGAACGGTCCGCATCGGGCTCGCCGGCCACGGCGGCAAGGCTTAGCTAGCCACGCTCAGCAGTGCGGTCAGCCGTCGCCCGGAGGCGGCCAGGCCGAGGCAAACCGGCCGGCCGCCGTAATGTGGACGGACTAGCCTTAGAGCCTCCGATGTATTAAGGGTGGCGGCATGCGCCAGACGATCGCCATCGACGGCCATCGATTTTCCCGCCCGGACCGGATCCGCGGCGGCGCTTCGGCGCGCTTTCTGCAGCTTCTGAGCCTCCTTAGCAGCCCCTGAGCCTAGCGTGGTTCCGGCCTGGCCGGACCGGTGCTCAGGGGATGAAGTCGAGCGAGCTGATGGATAAGATGCCGCTCCTCGCGGGAGCCGGCACGAAGCGAAAGAAGAAGCCGATGAGCACCGATACTGAGAAGTCCGACGGCCCGGCGCAGGTCAGCGCCGGTGAGCGCGTCGTCGTTTTCGACACCACGTTGCGCGACGGCGAGCAATGCCCGGGCGCCACCATGACCTTCGAGGAGAAGCTCGAGGTCGCCGAATGCCTCGACGAGATGGGCGTCGACATCATCGAGGCCGGGTTCCCCATCGCCTCGGAGGGCGATTTCGAGGCCGTCTCGGCCATCTCCGGGCGCGTCAAGAAGGCGACCGTCGCCGGTCTCGCGCGGGCCATCTTCGCCGACATCGATCGTGCCGGCGAAGCGGTAAAGCACGCGCAGCGCGGCCGCATTCACACCTTCGTCTCCACCTCGCCCATCCACCTCGCGCACCAGATGCGCAAGACGGAATCCGAGGTCCTGGAGATCATCACCGCCACGGTGACGCGGGCGCGCAACCTCGTCGAGGATGTCGAGTGGAGTGCGATGGATGCTACGCGCACCGGCATCGACTACCTCTGCCAGTGCGTCGACGCCGCGATCAGGGCGGGCGCCACGACCATCAACCTGCCGGACACGGTCGGCTATGCGACACCGGACGAATACGCGGCGATGTTCCGCGCCGTGCGCGAGCGCGTGCCGAATTCCGACAAGGTGATCTTCTCCACCCACTGCCATAACGATCTGGGGCTTGCCGTCGCCAACTCGCTGGCTGCGCTCGATGGAGGCGCGCGGCAGATCGAGTGCACCATCAACGGCATCGGCGAGCGGGCCGGCAACGCGGCGCTGGAGGAGATCGTCATGGCGATCAAGACGCGCCGCGACAAGCTCCCGTACGACACCGGCATCGATTCGACGATGCTGTCGCGCGCCTCGCGGCTCGTCTCGGCGGTGACCAATTTCCCGGTGCAGTACAACAAGGCCATCGTCGGCCGCAACGCGTTCGCGCACGAGAGCGGCATCCACCAGGATGGCATCCTGAAGTATCAGCAGACGTACGAGATCATGACGCCGGAATCGGTCGGCGTCGGCAAGACCTCGCTCGTCATGGGCAAGCATTCGGGCCGCAACGCCTTCCGTACCAAGCTGAAGGAGCTCGGCTACGAGCTGGGCGAGAATGCGTTCGAGGACGCCTTCAATCGCTTCAAGGCGCTCGCCGACCGCAAGAAGCACGTCTACGACGAGGACATCGAGGCGCTGGTCGACGAGGGCATCGCCCATATGCACGATCGCATGAAGGTCGTGTCGCTGACCGTCATCGCCGGCAACATGGGGCCGCAGCAGGCGACGCTGACGCTCGACGTCGACGGCGTGCAGCACACGGTGCAGGCGACCGGGAACGGCCCGGTGGACGCCACCTTCAACGCCATCAAGATGCTGGTGCCGCACGACGCCAAGCTCGACCTCTATCAGGTGCATGCCGTGACCGAGGGCACCGACGCGCAGGCGGAGGTGTCGGTGCGGCTCGAGGAGGGCGGGCGCATGGTGACAGGCCGCGGCGCCGACACCGACACCATGGTCGCCTCGGCGCGCGCTTACGTCTCGGCGCTCAATAAGCTGATGGTCAAGCGCCAGAAGACGGCGCGCGTGCAGCAGCAGGCGCTCTAGTCCAGAACGGCTCATTGGTCGAAGGCGCCGCTGCAACCTGCGTGCGGCGGCGCCGGTCGCGCCCGGCGCATTGGCGCCCGCGCCGGAAACCGCCTAAAATCTCCCTCGAGCGGTCGATCGAACGGCCGCGGTCATAGTGTGGGCGGGCAATGCTGCGGGGCGTAGCGAGCGCATTCTCCGACGATATCGCGATCGACCTCGGCACCGCCAACACCCTGGTGCATGTCGCCGGCCGCGGCATCATCATCGACGAGCCGTCCGCCGTCGCCGTGCACACCCATCGCGGTGCGCGCGAGTTCCTCGCCGTCGGGCGCAAGGCGAAGGCACTGATCGGGCGTGCTCCGGAAAACGTGGAGCTGCTGCGCCCGCTGCGCGACGGCGTCGTCGCCGACTTCCTCGCCACCGAGGAGATGCTGCGCCAGTTCATAAAGCGCACCAAGACGATGCTGGGCTTTCGCCGGCCACGCATTCTCATCTGCGTGCCGGCGCAGGCGACGCCGGTGGAGCGCCGCGCGGTGTACGAGACGGCCGTCTCGCTCGGGGCCCGCAAGGCCTACCTCGTTGCCGAGCCGGTCGCTGCCTCGCTCGGCGCCGGCCTGCCCGTCGGCGAGCGAGGCGGCGCCATGGTCGTCGACATCGGAGGCGGCACCTCGGACATCGCCGTGCTGTCGGGTGGCAGCATCGTCTCGGCGCGCACGCTACGCATAGCCGGCAACGCCATGGACGACGCGATCATCCGCTACGTCCGCCGGCGCCATCACCTGCTCATCGGCGAGACCAATGCGGAGCGCATCAAGGTCGAGGTAGGAACAGCGCTCGCGGTCCCGAATGGCCGCTCGGCGGAGGTGCATATCCGCGGCCGCGACCTGCGTCAGGGCAGCGCCAAGAGCGTCGTTCTCCGGCGCAAGGATGTGGCCGAGGCTCTGGCGGAGCCCGTCGAGGCCCTGGCCGAGTTCGTGCAGCGCACGTTGGAGGACCTGCCGCCCGACGTATTGAGCGACATCACCCGGCGCGGCGTTCATTTGACGGGCGGCGGCGCCTTGCTGGACAAGCTCGATGTCGTTCTCACCCGCCGCATCGGCGTGAAATTCCACGTGCAGCGCAACCCGATGCATTGCGTCGTGAAGGGCTCGGCGCTCGTGCTGGCAGCCGTCGACAGCCACGCGCATCTGCTCATGCAGCCGTGATCGATACGGTCAGAACTTGAGGCGCGAGAAGCGCTTGTTGGCGGCGTCGTGGATGCTGCTCGGCTGGCCGGTGAATTGGATGCCGAGACTGTTCGCCTGCCGCCAGGTGATCGAGGCGGGATAGAGAAGGCCGGACGACTTCTCATAGAGATGGAAGGTGTCCGGCAGGCCGACGGTGCTGGCGATCAGCAGCTTGGCTCCGCCCGTCGACATATCCCTTATCGTGCAGTCGAGTACGCGCAGCCCGTCGGCAAAGACGATCTTGCCTTCCTTGAGGACGCGGCGGCGTGGCTCTTTGCGTTTATCGTCCATCGATCACCGGGGCGGGCCAAGGTTTCTCGAAGCCCGCAGGCGCTGACACGGCACAGCGCGCGACTCAGACGTTAACTGCATATCTTGTAGCAAAGGGGCTTCGGAGCGCCATAGCCGGCCAGCGATTTTGCGTCCGCCGTGCGCTGTTTCGGCACCCGGGCGCGCGCCGCTGCAGGGGCGCCCGTCCCGGCGTTCAGGGCTGCTGGACAGGGGCGCGCCATGATGCTAAACGCCTCTCCAACGAGGGCTCGCGTGGCGGGCCCTTTTCACGTCTTGGCGGGCGGTTTCAGCCGCTACCGGGTGCCTGGACGGAGCCGCTCAGGGCGGCATGGGTGATTAGCTCAGTTGGTAGAGCAGCTGACTCTTAATCAGCGGGTCGAAGGTTCGAATCCTTCATCACCCACCATCTTTTCAATGGGTTAGCTGGACAGCGCCGCGACGAACTCATGGCGCAATCGTCACGAGATCTCGTAGTCGATCGGCTTGAAGGAGCCGTTGTTGCTCTGCGGGGCCGAGCACGCGGTGAGCGCGACGATCAGGTCCATTTCCGCCCGCAAGCATATGTGATCGCCGGCGCGGCTGCGCGGCGGCCGCACGGTTAGACCGCCGGTCTCGCCGTCGACCGCGACGTTCATGAATATATTGAATGCGACTGGAATGCTATCGGCGTCGATGCCGTACGGCGCCAGCACGCGCTCGAAGTTTCCCTGGCAGCCATGATGCGGCTGCGCGTCGCCGTAAATGATGCGAAACGTGTCGGCCGAGCACGGCGTCAACATAAAGTCGTGCCGGCCGACGGTGTCCTCGGTGATCCGCAGCATCACGCGGCTGCGGTTGGAATAGAGCGCGTCGTCGGTGGTCAGATATATCCGGCTCGCATAGTCGAGTGTGCGACCCGACGAGATCGCTTCCCGGACGTCGCCGCGCGCGAATGCCAGCATGTCGGACACCTGCTCGCCGACGGGATCGTATACCGTCAATATCTGCCCTTGCTGCAGGGTGAAGGCGACCCCACTACGGGGCTCAATGCGGTTACGCATGACGGAACGGACACTTCCAACCCTTGCTGACATTGCGCCCGCTGTACTGAGCCGCAGCCGAGCCGTTACCGTGACGTGCCAGCATGGGGTTTGGAGTTCCCTGGAGGGCAATGTCCCGCTCGATCGTGGTCGTCCGGATCGTCTCGTAGCGACCTTCCTCGCGCAGCTTCTCGAACTGAGCGTGCAGGTTGAAAACGAGTGTCGGATACTTGAAGCGCCGCGCCAGCCGGCTGGCGCTTGGGTGCAACCCAACGACGAAGAATCCCTTTCCGCCGATGCTCAAGCTGAAGTGGGGTGACTCCGGATCCGAATCGACATTCGGGTCCCAGCGGAAATCCTCCGCATCGATGGTATGGAGCGCAGTCAAACGCTGCCACAGGAACGTTTCGAACTCCGTTTCGCTGAGCTGGCCTCCGCCGCGGTAGACCACCGCCTGGCTGACGAACATTTTGTCGTCGACGTCGTGTTTGACAGCGAAAGCCTGCAGCCGCTCGGTGAGTATCCGATCGTGCGCGCCGTGACGGATGTCGGATGCAACGAGGATCTCGAGTTGATGCCGGCGCAGCGCGGCTTTGGCGCCGACGCAAGGAAAGTCAGGCTCGGCGACGAAGGCTCTCAACTCGGCTGCGATTGTCTTTCTTTCTTTCGCGCTTACGGCGACAATTTCGGAATTGGTATGCATTCACTCACAAAGGCTTCGCTGGTTCTCGTCCCGGGGCAAAACGGGCACTGGAGATCGCGGTTCCGTTGCTTACGGTTAACGCTCGCCTTGGCGCCGGCCGGCGGCGCGGGACGGCCGCGACGACGGCGGCCAAAGCACGGGGCTTTCTTCGCGCTAGCCCTTCGGCGGCGTTCCACAATGCCGCATGGCGCTGGCGCATCCCGCGGCCGTCGCGCGCGCGGATCTCCGGCGGCTGCTCGGAGCCTTGCCGACGCGGGATCGACCGCCAGAGAAGCCATCTACGGTACTCCGTTCTCTAGCGCCCCGGGGGCGAGCTGCTCCTGCATTCGGCCGGCTTGCGTCAGCAGATGAAAGTTTCCCTGCTATCGCGGACAGCGGTGACAGTCCCTGAAGCTGCCCGCCGGACGCCGTAAAACGCAGCGTGCCCTCGCAGAGCGCGCCAATCGGTTTCAGAGCGTACAAGCGGCGACGTCGGCAAAAAACTTTTGCGCGCCGTACCGCGTACGAGAGCGCACGCAACCGGCCGATGCACTTCAAGACCATGCGGCTTCATCGCTAGGTTGGCGGAGATTCTCCGCCGCTCGATATCGCGCATGGAAGGCCGCAGATGCCGCAAGAGTTGATCACGATCGTCATTCCGGTCTTCAACGAAGCCCCCAATCTGTCCCGCCTGTTCGACCGGCTGCTGCCGGTTCTTGAGAATCTCGGCACGCGGTGGGAGCTGCTGTGCGTCGATGACGGATCGAAGGACGACAGCCTCGCCATGCTGAAAGCGTTCAACACGCGCGATAGCCGCATTCGCGCCATCTCGCTGAGCCGCAACTTCGGGCAGGAAATCGCACTGGCCGCCGGGCTCAAGTATGCGCGCGGCGACGCGGTGATCCTGATGGACGCCGACCTGCAGCATCCCCCCGAGCTGCTCGGGAGATTCGTCGCCGAATGGCGCAACGGCTGGCAGATCGTCTATGGCCAGCGCGTCGACGGCGAAAGCGGCCGCCCGCGCTCGCGCCGCATGTTCTCGAACGGCTACTATCGGCTCTTCAATTCGCTCGCCAACATCAACCTCCCGGAAGGCTCGGGCGACTTTCGTCTGCTCGACCGTCGCGCCGTGGACGCAATGAACCGGCTGAGCGAGTCGTCGCGATTCAGCAAAGGCCTCTATTCCTGGATAGGTTTCCGGACGCTGGGCATCCCCTACACGGTGGCCGAGCGCACGGACGGGCCATCGCGGTGGAAGCTCCGGCGGCTGGCGCGCCTAGCCGTCGATGGGATCACGTCATTCTCGACCATGCCGTTGCGCATCTGGTCGATGCTCGGCGTGCTCGTCTCGTCGGCAGCCTTTGCCTACGCGCTGGTCGTCCTCATCCAGACGCTGATCCTCGGCCGCGATTCGCCCGGCTTCGCCACGCTGATCATCTCGATCATGTTCTTCGCCGGCGTGCAGCTCATCTCGCTGGGTATTCTCGGCGAGTATCTCGGCCGCGTGTTCGAGGAGGTGAAGCGGCGTCCGCTGTTCATCGTTGCCGACGAGATCGGCATGTCTACGCACCGGTACGCCGACGACCGCATCGTTGCGATGGAGGGTGACAAGCGTGCCGCCGTCTAACCCGGATGCGCGCGTCATCCTGTGCGCCGATGACTTCGCCATCTCGCCCGGGGTAAGCCGCGGCATCGAGGAGCTCGCCGCCCTGGGCCGCATCTCCGCCACCAGCGCCATCGTCACGCTCCCGAGGTGGCGCAGCGAAGGTGTCCGTCTTGCCGCGCTGCGCCGGTACGTGGCGATCGGCCTGCATGTGAACCTCACCGTCGGCGCGCCGCTCGGCGCCGTGGCGAGCCTCGCGCCGTCGGGCTCTTTCTCGCCGCTGAAGGACCTCGTCGCCCGCTGCGTTACCGGACGGGCTCCCGATCCTGCCGACGTCGCACGCGAGGTGCAGCGCCAGATTGCCCGTTTCGAGGACAGCACCGGCTATGCGCCCGACTTCATCGACGGCCATCAGCATGTTCATGTGCTGCCCGGCATTCGGCAGGGCTTCTTGCTGGCGCTTGCTACGCGCTTTCCGGACGGACGGCCGTTCGTTCGCGATCCCAGCGACCGCGTGACGGCGATCCTTAAGCGACGCCGCGGGGCGAGCAAGGCGATGACGGTGGCGCTCCTGGCATCGGGTTTCGGCTCTGCGCTACGGCGTGCCGGTTTTCCCACCAACCACGGCTTCTCGGGATTTTCGCGGTTCAGCCGCGCCGAAGGCTACGGCGAAGAGCTCGAGAGCTTCTTTCGGTGTGCGGGAAGCGGGCACCTCATCATGTGCCATCCGGGCTATCCGGACCCGCAACTGGCCCGGCTCGATCCGGTCGTCGCCCGGCGCCGCGACGAGCTGGTCGCGCTACGGAAAGCGCCGGACCTGCCGAAGCGTATCTGGCACGTCGGCGATCGCAGTGGCGACGATGGCGGGCTCGCCTGGCCGGCAGCCGCGTGAGGCGATTGTGAGGACAAAGAAGGCATGCAGGGGCGAGCGATGGACGAGGCGGTGAACAGGATTTCACTCGGGCTTTTCCTGGTGGCGTTCGCGGCCTTCGGCCTCATCTTCAGCGGCGTCGGTAACGGCAACACGGTGCCGCGCATCGCGCTGTCGCTGGCCATCGTCGAGCACGGCTCGCTGTTCATCGACGATTTCGCGCCCTTCACCGAGGACAAGGGCACCGCGCGCGGGCATTACATTTCCGATAAGGCGCCGGGGCTCAGCTTCCTCGCGCTGCCGGCGGTAGCAGTCGCCGCCAAAGCCGAGCACCTGCACGCAGCCGATGTACGCTGGATCGAGACCGACACAGAGAGCGGCGTCCCCCATCTGACGCCGGAGCTGCAGCGCGTGCAGTGGGTGGCGACGCTAGCGACATCCGCGCTGTATACCGCCCTCGCGCTCGTCGTTCTGTTCCGCACCGCGCTGCTTCTCGGCGTTTCCATGCAAGGGGCGCTCTTCGCGGCTCTCGTCTACGGCTTTGCGACGCCGACCTGGGGCTGGGCGACGACGTTCTTTTCGCATGCTCCATGCGGTGCGTTCATGGTTTTCGCGCTCGGCGCCGTGGTTGCGGCGACAGTGCCGAGCGATACGCAATGGACGCGGCTGAAATCGTTTGCAACGGGCACGGGCGCCGGAGTGCTGCTCGGCATGGTGATCGTGCTCGAGCTGACAGCCGCGCCTGCGGTGGCCTGCATCGGTGCATTCGGCCTATGGCGGTCGCTGCATGCGACGCCCAATCGCACTGTTATGCTGGTAGCGGGGGCCGTGCTGGGCGGCTTGATCGTCGGCGCACCGTTCCTGCTGCACAACGCGCTTCTGTTCGAAAACCCGTTCTCGGTCGGCTACAGCCATTCGCTGTCGCCGCCCGGCTACGCGGCGATTGATTTTACCGTGCCCAGTGCGGCGGTTGCGGCGCAGCTCATCTTCGGGGGAGGGCGCGGGCTTCTCTGGCTGGCGCCGATCCTTCTCCTGGCGCCGCTCGCCTGGCGCGCGACGTGGCAGAGCGGCGCGCGCGCATTGACGCTGCTCTGCGTCGCGGTATTCGCCGCCTTTCTCGTCATCAACGCAGCGTACGTGAACTGGTATGCCGGAGCGGCTACCGGTCCCCGCTACCTCGCGCCGGCGCTGCCGTTCCTGGCGCTGCCTTTCGCATGGCTCTGGGACCGCAGCAGCGTCAATGCGCGCCGCGCGCTGGGATCGCTGGCGATCCTCAGCGGCGTCCTTTGCTTCGCGATGGCGAGCATCCAGTTGTTCGCGCCCTGGGACTACCAGCGTCAAACGTCTCCGGTCGCCAACGTTGTTGCCGAGACACTTCTGCCGAAGCTGGCGAAGCAGGATCTGCCCAACCTCGTCCTCCGGCAGATGGGGGCCTCGCGCCGCGTGGCGCTTTGGTCGTACGCGGGGCTGATCGGGGGCGGGCTGCTGCTGTTGTGGCTCTCCACCAGCGTCGCGGCCTCGTCCGAGCGGCGCCGTCGCGACACGTTGCGGCTGCGCGAAGCCTAGTCCGATGCAGAGCCTGGAGATAAGAGAAAAGGTAGCTTTTCTGGCCGTCGGTGGCTCAGCGCTGCTCGGCTACGTGCTCGTCGCCGAGGCGCTGCATCGGGCGGGACTCGCACCCACACCGGCGTCGATGCTCGCCTATCCAATATGCGTGCCGCTCGCCTACCTCGGCCAGCGGTACATCACGTTCCGCTCCACCCGCGGTCATGCAACCGCGCTCACGCGCTATGTCGCGACGCAAGGTGTCGGGCTTGGCGTAGCGAGCGGCGCCGTCGCCGCGGCCGCGAGCATGGGGCTGCCTTCGCTGTTGAGCTTCGGCGTCGCCGGGGGGCTGGCGAGCATGCTGACGTACGTCCTGCAGAAGCATTGGGTCTACTAGCCGGATGAGCCACTGAACCGCGATGGACCTCGACCGATGGAAATGATCATGACGCTGATTGCCATGTGCGGCCGGGGTGTGCGCGGCGAGTTGGGCGCGCCGCGGCGCATCTCGACCCGCGAGGCACTCCGCGTCATCGAAGAGAACGATCTGACGCCGGCATGCGGCGCGTGGCACTACTCGTGGGATATCCAGCGCTTCTACGACTCGATGCTGCTGCAGTCGATAGATGGCCACCTGCACGTCTTCGCACCGAAAGCATTGAACGAGTGGGCGCCGGTTGCGCATTTCACGAGCTGCGCCGACGCTGTTCCCCTGCGCACGGCCAAGCCGGAGCCGCTGCCGTACTGGTTTCTGCGATTGACGACGTTCGACGATTTTCTCGAGCGGCGCTCGCAGGCGAGCAAGCAGCCGTCGGCGCATTTCCCTTCGCGCCAAACCTACGACGGCGCCGCGCGCCGCATGCATTGCCACCTCGAGCGCTTCCCCCTACGCGGCCACGAGGCGCAGTTCGCCAAGCTTTACGACCGCGTCAAGGATCCGCGCTACGCCCACTCGGGCGAGGCCTGCTGGATGGGTGCGCGGGCGCACAACCCCGGCGCACCGCTGGAATGGTTTCAGGTGTCGGCGCTGATAGATGACGAGACGGGCGCATGCCGCGCCGTGCAGCTCGGCATCCAGGATCACCGGTCGTGCTCGGGTATCAACGCCGGCGCCGAGCGCAAGAGCGGCGTTGGGTACGGGATATTCGCCGACGTGGAGCTCGTGCGCCACTTGAGCGGCAGCGGTGTCTCGTCATTCGACTGCGGCGTGAGCGGCGATTACGGCGGCTACAAGCGCAAGGTGTTCCTGGACGCGCTGCCGACCGTCGTCGCACGCTGAGGCGGTGCCGAGGCCTCGCCAGACTCGCCTGTGTCAGCCGGCGCGATCATGTGCGAGCCGGCCCTCAACTCGAATCCGCCGTCGTGCTGCGGCACCGCCGTCATCACGCCGGCAAGACGTCCACCGCAAGCGGCCACGATGGCCGTTTCGAACTCGCGGTAGATGCGATCGAGCACGCCTGGCTGTGCATAAAGCTCCATCAGCCGCGCCTCCGCCGCTCTGATGCGCGAGTGCTTGCGCCACCGCCAACCGAGCAGCCGGTCAGCCGCGGCGATCATCTTCGGTGGAATGCGTCTCTCGAGCCTGAGCAAGGCGTTGGCGTAGGGGGTCAGGGCCTGTCGTATCGAGGGCGGCACGCGCCACATGACGGAGCGCCGGCGCAGCTGCTCGATGATCTGCCCCGGCGGCGCCTGCACGATCACTACCCAGATCTCTTCCGACGCATCGATTTGCGCTTTGAGATCCTCGCGCATCCAGAAATGGCATTCCTCGCCCGGCTGAGGCTCGCGGTCGGCGTATGCCCAGTCGTAGGTCATGTCGCACTCTTGCATTTGCCCCTGGGCGGCGGGCCCGCGCTTCGAGCGCCACTGGCCGAGATAGGACTCGCGCTTGCCGATGGCGACCCAATCGACGCATCCCGCCGGCAGCGCGGCGATGGCGCCAGCGGGAAGCTGGCGGCGACGGAGCATGCGGATGAAGGTGCTCTTTCCAGCGCCGGAGACGGCGGCGACGATCATGAGCTTGCGCAGGTCGGCGTCGAAACTAGGTCGATAGCTCATGCAATTCCGTGGTCTGTTCTGTTGACGGTGGAACCACTCCGGCAGGCCTTTCCAGCGGGTTCGGGGTGGGCGCGCCCAGGGTGCACCGCCACGGGCGGTTTGCCTGCAACTTTGCGAAGCAGTTCTCCCACGTCACCGCGCGATCGTCCCAGCTCACCAGATCGGGATGTTTGAAGCAGTTGAGGTGATAGCGGCGCCAAAGCGCATCGTCGGTCAGCACGCGCACGATGGAGCGGCCCATGTCCTCGACGTTGCCCGCCACCCAGCCGGTTTGGTCATGCTTCACACGCTCCCCGAGCGCACCGATGCCGAGTGTAATGCACGGCAGGCCGGCAGCCGCGCTTTCTATGGCGAGGTTATTGTAGGTTTCCTGGAAGTGTCCCGGTACGAGCATAACGCGGCTTTGCCTCATCCGCTCCATGAGCTCCGACCACGGCAGCGAGCCAAGCACATGGATGCCCGAGGCGGCAAGCTCGGCATCCGGCAAGTTGTTAGCGTGCTTGGGCGCAACTTCGGCCGTGACCTCCAGGCGGGCATGCGGGAGCGCCGGGTGGACGATCCGGCGCCAGGCGTCGACGACGAGCGACAGGTTGCGGCTTGCATAGGACGAGAAAAGGGCAACGGGGGAAGGGACATCGGTCCGCGGCGCGCTGCTGCCGAGAAGCTCCGGCGGGACCCCGTGATGGATAATGGAGCTTCCCGCGCGCGGCAGGAACCAAGACCGGCGGCGCGTATAGCGCGACAGGTGAACGATATGGGGCCTGTGGCGCAGCTTGCCGAGGAAATCGGCCTTGAGATGGGCAACGGAGAACCCCGGGTTTCGCGTCCAGACGATCTTGATCGGCGCGTGAATGCCGTCGAAGGCGAAGGCGTAGTTGTTGCTGATGGCAACGTCAAAGACACCGCTACGCGCCGAGGCCATGGATACGAAGCGGACGGACTGCTGCACGATGTCGGCAGCACCGTCCCGGGTAGCTACGGTGATTTCGTGCCCGCGTTTGGCGAGTGCGCCGGCGAGGTAGAGCAACCCGCGCTCTCCGCCGCGCAACGTCTCGGCATCGCTGAAATCGAATTGGCGGGGGCGCCCGCTACGCTCGAGGTCGAGAAAGATGATACGCATTACACATTACACAGCGTACTCAGCCCTTATTCCAAGGGACTGCCTGTTGTTGCAATATTGCCTTCAGCGGTTCTGTCTTAGCGGCTCCAAATATCGATAGCCGTAGACGGGTCACCGCCCTTCACAATCGTCTGTCGTAAAAAAGTCAGTCGTCTTCATTTCGATGACGCCAGAATAACAGCAAGCAAACCATCAGCATAGAGACGTATGTTGAAATCGCGCATCGGTGTGCGATTCAGGGAACACCCATGGCAACGCGGAAGTTGTCCCGGCGAATGGCGGGAATGATGGTGTCGCGGCGTAGGGCGGATGGGAGCTTAGAGCGGCATCGCCAGGGCGATGATCGCGGCGCACGCGAGGGCGAAGGACATGACCGCGAGCTGCCCGAGGATGAGAGCCCGCTCGACCGACGCCTGCTGCTGCCGCGGGGAGCGCGGTGACGCTATCCCAAGAAGAGCCACGCGGGCATGGCGGACCGGAGCTTCCGGCCAATAGCCTTGCCTGTGGTCGAGCCGGTGGCGGGGCGTGTCGAGGGTACGCATTACACAACGCTCTACAGACGGCGACGCGGAAAAAGTGCGCGCCAACTCCGGCCGAGACTACCCGAGCCCCGATGGGCGCACAAGCGAAGGTAGCGGGCGCGTCAGGCCCGCGCATGGCGGCCGATGCATCGGGCAGCGACGATGAGCCGAGTTCCGCCGCGGCGCAGCCCAAGCTAGGCAGGTTTCCGAGATATCAGCACGGGAGAGGGCGATGCATTGTCGGCAGCGGTTCGGCGTGTGGGTGAGAGGCCTGACGCGGGTCGCCCTTTTGATGGCAGCCTGCGGCCTCGGCCCCGTGCCCGTTTCGGCGCACGAGGATCACCACGCGCACGCCGCCCACGGCCATGATGGCCACGGTCACGGCGATCATGGGACAGGCGGGTTTGCAGCCGGAGAGCCGGGGCGGGGCGATGCCTCCGCGCGGACCATCGAGATCACGATGAGCGATGTGGGGGGCGCGATGGCGTTCGCACCCAGCCGCATCGCGGTGCAGCGGAACGAGCAGGTTCGCTTCGTGCTGCGCAACGCCGGATCGGTCGACCATGAGTTCCTGATCGACACGGCTGCCAACAACGCCGCCCACAAGACGGCGATGGCCGAGAACCCGGCCATGCAACACGACGAGCCGAACGGCAAACGGCTGGCTCCCGGCGCCACGGCCGAACTCCTCTGGCGCTTCAGCAAGGCGGGCACGTTCGAGATCGCCTGCCTGATCCCGGGCCACTATGAGGCTGGGATGCTGGGAACGGTCGACGTCGATTGAGCCGCGCAGCGCACGCGCCCGCCGGGCGCCCAGCCACCACTCCTTAATGCTTAGCGGCCATGCTTGTATTTGACGAAAGGTGCGCCCGAGGACCCGTGAAAGGTCCGCGCGTCCAGTAGGGCCGCCGGTCGCGAAGCAGTCTCGTTTCCGGTTTCGGACACCGGTGAAGACAGCCTCCGCGTCGTGCCTTTTATGAGGAGAATTGACGGCGGCAGCCAACCGGCTTCTCGCCACTTTCTCACTTCATTAAGGGTTCTTCACAGGGGGCGCTCAGGAGCGGTGATGTTGCGTTGGATTACGGCTGTGGGGGTGTTGAGCGGTGTCGGCGCTGCGATGGCCGAGCCGGTCCGCATGACCGAGGCCGACATCAAGCATGTCATGCAGCCGGGCGCCGTGCTCGAGATCGATACGCCCCTGCGCATCGCCATCCCCGTCAAGGTCGTTCCGAACGGCATGGTCACCGGCGAGGCGGGGGCCCTGGGCCTGACCCTCGGCGCCATGAAGGATCGCGGCCGCTGGTGGACCGAGGGCGACCAGCTCTGCGTGAAATGGTTCCGCTGGTTCGACGCCAAGGCGCGCTGCATCGTGCTTCACCGCGAGGGCAGCAAGGTGCAATGGCACGAGAGCAGCGGCGAAAGCGGCACGGCGACCATCACCGAGGCGCCGGCCACCATTCAGGTTGCCGCATCTCAACATCAGGCGAGGCGCGCGGCCGCTCAAAAGGTCGCTGCCGCACGCCAGCAGGTGTCTGACGTATCTGCAACCCCACCTATGCCGCCGCCGCGCTCGTTCGCGATCGCCGCGGCACAGGCTGCCGAGGCACGTATGCCGCCGGCGCGCATGCCTGAAAGTGACGACAGCCCGGCCGTTGCCAAGCCCGCGCCGGTGTCGCCCGTCGCCGCCAGCGAGCCGCCGGCCAAGCCGCGCGAGCCCGCGTCCGCCCCCCGCCAGCACATCGCCAAGGCATCGCCGCCACCCGCCAAGGCGTCACCGCCGCCCTCGAAGCCTCGCCTTGCCGCCGTCGCCCGCAAGCCTGCGCGCGCGCCGGCCGATGCGCCGGACGCGACATCGACAATGTCCTCTGTGGCGCTGGTATCGTTTCGCGTCGCCGGAGTCGTCGACGGCGACATGCTCAACGTCCGCAGCGGCCCGTCGGAATATCACCCGACCGTCGGCGCCATTCCGGCGCGCGGCCGCGGCGTGCAGATCATCGGCCAATGCCGGCAGCTCTGGTGCCCGATCCGCCACGGGCGTCTGCAGGGCTGGGTCAACCGCTACTATCTCGCCGAGGACGGCGTCGAGCAGCGCTCCGCCCGGCGCTAGTACGCACGGCGCCGACCGGCCGCGACGCGTGGAGCATTCGCTTCACCGTTTGCTAAGCATCCGTTGACATTTCGCTGCCGGCGGCATGGCCGCGGGCGCGACACCGCAAGCTTTCCGCGGATCGCCGTCGAGGCAAAAAGCACCATCATATCAGCTGCTTCCATTCCGGCGGCGCGGCCACGGCGCCGCCCCGGAACGTTAATCCGCGTATTCAAATTATAAACGCCTGTCAGCCGACCTTGCCGGCGCGCCCCGGCGGCGTGCCGACGCTCGAGAGAGCGCGGCGTGAGGGTGGTCCGGCTTATGCAATTCCCATCGCACCTACGATTGCAGGGTCGATCCCAGAGCACCGAGGCGCCGCAAGGCGCTTCGAAGTTGGGACAGCCGGCCCGGTTCGGGGCGCCGGCGGTCGGCCGCGGGAGCAGTTCGAGACAGTTGGCAGAGTTCGTTGAGCATGGCTGAGGCTATCCGTGCAGTTCGCCGCGAGGACGTTCCGGCTGTCGCCGCCATGTTCGCGCGCGTCTTCATGAAGCGTCGCGCTCCGTCCGGCAGCCGCCTCGCTGACTATTTCGACGACGTCGTGCTCGGGGGCACCAACGGCGAGCCGTCCTCGCGCGTATTCGTCGACGGCAAGGGCGTGGTGCGCGGCTTCATCGGTGTCTGGCCGCGCCGCATGGTGATGCACGGACGCACGATCGAGGCGGCTGCGGCCGGCTCGCTCATGGTCGACAGGCCGGAGGAGCATCCGACTGCCGGCGCCCGCCTATTGCGCGCGTTCCTTGCCGGTCCCCAGGCCCTGTCGTTCAGCGAGACGGCCAACGAGGTGTCGCAGCGGATGTGGGAGAAGGTCGGCGGCGAGCGTCTTGCGACGGCCAGCCTCGACTGGCTGCGCGTGTTGCGACCGGCCGGGTTCGCCGTCGCCGCCGCCGGTCAGGCATTCCGTCCGGCGTGGGTGCTGCGTCCGGCCGCGGCCGGCGTCGATCGGCTGATCGAGGCCGCCGGCGCCAATCGCTTTCTGCCCTCAGCCGACACGTCGGGCATGCGCGATGCCGACGTCACCACGGCGGAGATACTGGAGCTGATCCCGGCGTTGAGCGGCAGCTACACGCTGCATCCCGACTGGCGCTCGCCGGCACTGCCGACGCTGCTCGCGCACGCCGAGCATAAAGAGCGCTACGGTACGCTCTATCGGCGTGCCGTCTGCTCGCGCGGCGGCGTGCCCGTCGGCTGCTACCTTTACTACGCGCGCCGCGGCGATACCGCCCGCGTGCTGCAGGTGCTGGCGCTGCCCAATGCCGTCGGGTCGACTCTCGACAGTCTCTTCCGCCACGCCGCCGGGCTCGGCTGCGTCGGCGTGCGGGGCCGTGCCGATCCCGGCCTCCTCGACGCGCTCGTCTCTCGCCGCTGCGTGCTCTACCACGGCGCCGCCATGGTGGTGCACGCGCGCGACAAGTCGCTGCTCGAGGAGGTGCGTTCCTCGCGCGCCCTCATGACCGGCCTTGCCGGCGAATCCTGGAATCGCCTGATCGGCGGAGAGTTTGCGTAAAGCGGCGGTTTGGTCGCCGAGGAGAGTACCGAGTATGTGCGGCATCGCCGGATACTATCGACTGCCCGTTGCGCCCGAGATGCGCCGCCCGTTGCTGGAGCGCATGATCGGCACGCTCGCGCATCGCGGTCCCGACGGAAGCGGCACGTATATCGACGGCGACGCCGGACTAGCACACGCGCGCCTGAGCATTATCGACGTCGAAGGCGGACGGCAGCCGCTCTGCAACGAGGACGGAACCGTCTGGATCACCTTCAACGGTGAGATCTTCAACTACGTCGAGCTGCGCGCCGAGCTTGCCGCGCGCGGGCATGTGTTCAAGACGACGTCCGACACCGAGGTCATCGTTCACCTCTACGAGGAGCGCGGCGCCGATTGCGTCGAAGCGCTCAACGGTGACTTCGCCTTCGCCATCTGGGATGCGAGGCGCCAGACGCTGATGCTGGCCCGCGACCGGGTCGGCGTGCGCCCGCTCTACTATGCGCAGCGCGACGGCGGTCTTGCGTTCGCCTCGGAGGTGAAAGCGCTGCTGGAGGCTCCGGGCGTCGACGCCGAGGTCGATCCAATCGCGCTCGACCAGATGTTTACATTCTGGTTCCCGCTGGCACCGCGCACGCCCTTTAAGGGCATCGCCGAGCTGCCGCCCGGCCACGTGCTTCTCGCATCCCCCGCCGGGATCAAGAAACGGCGGTACTGGAGCTTCAGCTATCCCGACGCCGGCGAGGACCGCCCGGTCTCGGCCGCCGAGGAGGCGCGCATCGCCGAAGAGGTGCGTGCGCTGCTCATGGACGCCGTGCGCATACGCCTGCGCGCCGACGTGCCGGTCGGCGCATACCTCAGCGGCGGGCTCGATTCCTCCATCACCACGGCCGCCGTACGCCACTTCATGCCCGACCGCCTGCGCTCGTTCTCGGTCGCCTTCGAGACTGCCGAATACGACGAGAGCGTCTTCCAGGAGGAGATGGTCGCCGCGCTCGGCCTCGCGCAT
>Ga0182738_1000872_pt1 | contig 40226 bp, 37 predicted proteins | sample eDN5th30CBELigMG_FD_128876 | JGI IMG/M metagenome (GOLD analysis project Ga0182738, IMG submission 128876) | Enriched Miracle-Growth compost microbial communities from Emeryville, California, USA - eDNA 5th pass 30_C BE-Lig MG (version 2)... ...
CACGGTCGGCACGTTCACGGTGGACAAGGCGACGCTGACGTTCACCCCGTTCGACGCCAGCAAGACCTACGGGGATGCCTACACCTTCCCGGCCGGCAGCCTGCAGGGCCTGAAGAACAGTGACACCGCCACCGTCACCCTCAGCAGCCAGGGAGCATCAGAGACAGCCAACGCCGGCAGCTATGACATCCTCGGCCACGCCAGCGGCTACAACATCGGCAACTACAACCTGCTGGCCGATGCCACGGTCGGCACGTTCACGGTGGACAAGGCGGATCTCGTTATCACGGCTCTGGACGCGACAAAATTCGCTGGGCAGACAATTGTGCTCGACGAGGTCCACGGGTTCACAGCTTCCGGGCTGAAATTGGGACAGACAATCGATTCTGTGACGCTGACCAGCCCTGGAACTCCAGACAGTGCCCTTCCCGGCCTGTATGCGATCACTTCCTCCAATCCAGTGGGAGGAACATTTGATGCGAACAACTACAGCATCACGCCAGTGAAGGGAACGTTGACAGTGAACCAGGCGATCCCCCAGGCCAATCTGGGGGCATTGGCGCAGGATCGGTTCGATCGTCCTCGCACATACTTTAACAGCATTCAGTCGCTGTTCATGACGATTCAGTCCGGAACGATTGAAATCACGCCTTCCACCGAAGAGAAGGAACAGTCAGGAGAGGAAATCTCTCCGGCAGAGGGGATTATTCCGTTCGACATGAGGTTCAGCGGGCTGTAACCCTTTCGCCACATCCTTCGCGCCCCGTCCACATTGCGAGACGCACTTGCCGATGCAGGCTTGAGTATCGAGTGGCAAACGATCGTCCCTTCCCAAAATGAAGGCGATCCGGCAGAACTGCAGATCGTCTGTCGAAAGACAGCCTGACCGGCGGCCGGGTTTTCCTCCGTTGTCGGGAGTGTCTGCCGGGTGTCATTTATCACTGGAAATCAAAGACCGTCGCCACTCAACTCAAATAATCAAGCGACAGGATGCTTCAACCCGGTTCGCACGGGCGGGCGTACCGGAATGAGCCATGCCCAAAAACCGGGCCTGTGTCCCCAAGGGAGCCTGAAGGAAATTCTCCATGGCTGGAAACAGGATGTTTCCGCTCCGCTGAAAGTGAATGGATTCGTCATGTTCCTGTGGAAGTGCCTGCTTGGAGGAATTCTTGTGACCGGCCAGGTCGCCCTGGGAATCGGTCTCATCAACCGGCTCCATGGCCTCCCCTGGAGTCATGCTTTTCTTGGTCGCTTGCGTCAGCTGCTGGCCGCCGGATTCCTGCTGCTGTTGCTGGCCACCTTCATTCAGTTGAAACAGCTGCCGATCAGCCCGTCTGGCTTCGTGAACTGGAATGAACTCCCCTTCACGGCGTGGATTCCCATCGGCTTGAGTCTGTGGGGCCAGCTGCTGATGCTGGGGGCATTGCTGCGGCACTGGACCTGGCGTTTACCATCCCAGGTGCTGGAGACGCGCGAACAGATTCTGGATGTGACCGCCGAACTGGGCTACAGACCGGCTGGCCCAGGGCCATTTTCGAGGCTTCTGCAGGTGCCAGGCAATCAGCAGTTTCAACTGGCTCTGGAGGAGAAAACTCTTCGCCTCGACAGGCTGCCGGCTCCCCTGGATGGCCTCAGCCTGCTGCATGTGTCGGACTGGCATTTCAGTGGCCCGGTCGGACGCGAATACTTCGACTTCGTGGCGTCCCGAGTGTCCGCATGGCCGGTCGATCTGGTCTGCTTCACCGGAGATCTGATTGACGATCTACGGCTGTTAGACTGGGTGGACAGCTCGTTGAACACGCTGCAGGGGCGGCTGGGACGCTATTTTATCCTGGGAAATCATGATCGTGAGAACGACGCCGACCTGGCCCGGGCCTGCCTGACCGAGCGAGGCTGGATCGATCTGGCCGGGCAGTCGCATCTGCTCATCGAACAGGCTTGCCGCATCGCCATTGCAGGCGATGAATGGCCCTGGATGGGAAGACATCCTGAGTTCCCGGACCAGGCCGATCTCCGGCTCCTGCTGAGCCACTCGCCTGACAACATTCGCTACGCCCAGTCACAGCAGGTCGACCTGATGCTGTCCGGGCACAATCACGGGGGGCAGGTTCGCATTCCAGGGGCCGGGCCGATCCTTTCGCCCAGCTGTTCAGGCAGTCGTTATGCCTCAGGCATTTTCTGGGAACCGCCCACCCTGCTGCATGTCTCGCGCGGGCTGGCCGGAATGCATCCGCTTCGACTGAACTGTCGTCCGGAGGTCACCCGACTGATCCTTCGCAGCCCGAAGTGAGAAATTTCGCTGCTCCGCCCGAAGCCCTGCCCGGTGCCTTGCTTGTCCCCCTGCCGGGAACTCTGCCAGCCTCCCTGCTTGCTCTTTGCAGCGGGAAACGTTTCGCGCCTGAGCCGGCCAAATTGTGAACACACGGCCGTGCGCCTGAACGAACAACTCGTCAAGCGGTGTTCAGTTGCCGAAACGCAACATGCGTGGCCCTGCCCGGCCGCTTTGCCCGGCCCCTAAAAATTAAAAAAACAGCATATCGCCTTTCTGGGGAACACTTTATGGCGTGTTCTCTGCAGTCAACATCCCCGGAATTTGCTGTCGCAGAAAGACAACAGGCATCCGGAATGCTCTCTCTGGATCATTGTCAGCAGGCTGTCGTCGGAACCTGAGAGCTTCCGCCGATTCCCCGGCCTGCGGACAGATTTTCAACCAGAACCGGATTGCCGAATCCGGTTCTGGTTTCTGATTTTGCGACATGGATCCCGTCGCTGCAGACTGGTTTCTGCGCGCGACAATCGCCTGCCGATGTCCGTTCTTTTCCATCGGACTCAGGTCAAGATGATCTCATCTGCCTGTCGGGAGCCTGCTGCGCTCCTGTTTCTTGACGGGTGGCTTTCGTTTCTGCTTGGACTCTGAAACATCGTCGGCGTCCTGCTGCCTGCGATGACACGAAAAAGAGAGTTCATATCTCCCTTCCGGTATTGCAGTTCCATCTTTTCCATCCGGCTGTCGGTCAGGTTTTCGGCACACAGGATGCGTTGGGACGGGCAGCGACTTCATCTCGGCAGATGCGGTCGCAGGGGGAAGGCCCTTCGGCACGGCAGCCCCCTGAAAACTTGCTCTCAAAGAAGATTTGAAAAGACAACAGGGGAATCGGATGAACATTTTTGAAACATTGCTGCGCGATGAAGCAGGCTTCATCATTTCTGCGGAACTGGTGCTGGTCGCCACGCTGCTGGTGATTGGTCTGGTCGTAGGCCTGAGCGAAATTCAGTATGCGGTCGCCCAGGAACTCAATGACGTGGCCGATGCGATCGGGGCACTGAACCAGAGCTATTGCTTCAGCGGGTTTTCGGCCTGCAAATCGAACGGAGGTCTGAAGTCTGCTTTTGCCGGTTCGGCCTTCAGCGACTCGGTGGATGAGTGTGACAACAACCAGTGTCAGATCGCCTGCGACGCTCCGACTCCAGAAGGCCCGAAATGGGGCGGCGGCTGGGGACATGGCAAGTAATTTTCATGGAAGTGGATCCACTGGATTACGTGCATGCAGTGGAACGTGGCTCAGGGGGAGTGAAGCGATCTGAATCCCGTCGCTCGGAATGGGAATTCCCGCTCATTCAATACGTTGCGACCATTCGAGCGGCGGAGTTCAGCTCCGCCGTCTTCCATGTCTGAGTCACGTCTTGTTGCAATCGCGTGCCGGAATTCAGCATGTATTATAGTCGGCCACGCGTCATTTTCCCGGCTCACAGAGCCGGGGCACCCGCCCGATTGTGGACCACACTCCGCGAACAGAAATGCCAGCGGAACTGAATCCCGCCGCTCACAAATCCCATTCTGAATGCCAGTCAGTGACAGGCAATGTCACCCAATGCGGGTACGGGAAGGACAACCTGCTCTCCTGACTCTCTCTTTTTTAGAGCCGCGAACAAAACCGCTCAAACGATGAGAATTTGCTTTCCACGAGTGGATCGCGGAAGGCTTTGTGAGTGGTTCTTACAAACACGGAGACATCGCCAGGTTCGCTTGGAGTCGCATCTGTTTTCCTGGTTCTTTCAGAAGGCCGGCACCCCTTCGAAAGACCGGCAGACAGTTCCGGCGAAAAGGACGGTCTGGAAAGACTCCGACCTGCAATGCGTCGACCCTGCCGGAGCAATTCCGGCAGGGTTTTCTGTATTTGTTGCTCCGAAGGTGTCTGAGAACTGTCTGAGACGGATGACGGCTGGCCGGAATATCCATTACGCTGGTCGGATCTGACGGCATGCAGGCAATCTCTTGTCAGCATGTCTTCCGCGGCGAATGATGTTCCATGTCTGCAGTGCCCGGTGTCTGAAGGGAAGACACCGCCATGCCGCGCCGCGACTTCCTTCCTTATTGAATCAGCCCAACGCATGTGCGGAATCGCCGGAGCAGCCTGGACCCGCTCGTCGCCTGGAATCGATCAGGCCACACTGGAGCGCATGACGACCGCGATCCGCCATCGCGGGCCAGACGATGCCGGATATCTGCTGTCGTCGGAACTGCCGGCCAGTCCCTCCGGCGGAGAAAGCCTGTGCGCGCTCGGGCACCGGCGGCTTTCCATCATCGATCTGGGCGGGGGGCATCAGCCGCTGTCGAATGAAGACGGCACCATCTGGACGATTTTCAACGGCGAGATTTACAACTACCGGGAACTGCGGGCCGACCTGCTCCGACAGGGACACACCTTTCAGACCTCGTCCGACACCGAAGTCATTGTTCATCTTTACGAAGAATATGGGGACCAGTGCGTCGACCGGATGCGGGGCATGTTTGCCTTTGCTGTCTGGGATCACCGGCGTTCCAAACTTCTGCTCGCCCGCGACCGGTTGGGGCAGAAGCCGTTGTTTTATCGCCAGCAGGGGGGAGAACTGTTTTTTGCCAGCGAGTTGAAAGCTCTGCTGCAGGTGCCAGATGCCCCCCGACAGGTTGACCCGCATTCCATCGATTTGTTTCTGACTTATCAGTATGTCCCGCATCCTCATTGTATTTTTACCGGCTATCACAAACTGCCGCCGGGGCATCTTGCGATCTTTGAATCTGGTCGGCTCGAGGTGCGCCGATACTGGTCGGCCCCTTTTCAGACAACAGAACCCAGGGAGGAATCGGCCTGGACGGCGGAACGCTGGAAACAGGAACTGAGGCGGACCCTGGAAGAGGCGGTTCGCCTGCGCATGCGGTCGGACGTTCCGCTGGGAGCGTTTCTCTCAGGCGGAATCGACTCCACAATCATTGCCGGGTTGATGCAGCGCCAGTCAGAAAGACCGATTCATACATTTTCAATCGGATTTCCCGTCGCGGAATTTGATGAGCGCAGTTACGCCCGCATGGCGGCCAGTCATCTGGGGACCGAGCATCATGAGTTTCTGGTCGAGCCGGACGCCCTGCAGATTCTTCCCAGTCTGATCTGGCATTATGACGAACCGTTTGGCGACAGTTCCGCCGTGCCGACCATGGCCCTGTCGGAAGTGACCCGTCGCTTTGTCACGGTGGCTTTGTCTGGCGACGGGGGAGACGAATTATTCGCAGGCTATTCACGATATCAGGCGGTGCGGCTGGCCCAGGCGTCTGACGTGCTGCCTGCCTGGGGTAAATCGATCCTCAGCTGGCGTTTCTGGCAGCAGATTCCGACATCCCCCCGGCAGCGGGCCTTCGGGCGGCGTCTGAAGCGATTTCTCGGAGCACTCGGCCAGTCTCCGGAACGGCGTTACCTGCGCTGGATCGGGGCATTCGATACGGAACTGCGTCACGAACTGTATACGCATGAATTTCAGCAGCGCCTGTGCGGCTTCGACAGTTCAGAGCTGATTCTGCAGGCTTATCAGGCCTGTCCTGATCGTGATTTTCTGACCCGAACGACCTGCGTGGATGTGCTGACGTATCTTCCCTGTGACATTCTGACCAAGGTCGATATTGCGAGTATGACCTATGCCCTCGAGGCGCGCAGCCCGTTTCTGGATCATCGCGTGGCGGAACTGGCCGCCCGCATGCCGATGGAACTGAAGATGCAGAACGGCCGGGGAAAGCAGATTTTGATTGACACGTTTTCAGACCTGCTGCCGGAAGCGATTCAGAAACGGTCCAAGATGGGCTTTGGAGTGCCGATCGACCACTGGATGCGGGACGAATGCCGGCATCTGCTGGAACCGGTGCTGCTTTCTGAACGAGCCCTGGATCGCGGACTGTTTCGCCGCGAAACCGTGAAACGTCTGATCGATGAACATCTCCAGCAGCGCTGGGATCATGCTTACCGGCTCTGGAACCTGCTGTGCCTGGAGCTGTGGCACCGCACTTATGTGGACGGGGATGTCCCCGCGGAGCCAGTGGCAGTCCTGACATAAAGCCGAAGCAGAAAATCCGGAGCGTCGACTTTTTTCGGGAGCCCATTCCGCAGGGTACGATCGATCAGATGTTGCGACCACCGAGCGGCGGGGTTCAGCCCCGCCGGCATTTCTGTTTGGGAGACGTGGTCTCCATTGGGCCAGACTGAAAAACGACATGGAGCATTCCATCACGTTCGACATGTGACAGACTGCATGCACGAGATTGAAAACACAGAAAAATGCGCTCGCTGGCGCTTCGTGCTCTGAAATCCTGACGACAAGAGATGCTCTGTGCGACTGACACTTGCAAGACGGCGGGGATCAACCCCGCCGCTCGGAGGAAAGCTCAGAACCCGCCGTGGCAGCAAGTGCATTTCCTGTGATGTGCCTTCTGCTTTTCAGAAGCTCCAGACGAGCACATCAACTCATTTCCGGGTGTGCTTCCCGAATGCCCCCCAAAGCGGCGAAGCAGGTATTCGCATGCAGCAGCTCAACCGATTCATACCCGGCCTGTGACAGCAGTCGCAGCTGCTCTGCCACCGGACGGGGAGAATCTTCCTGCGTGGCATAGGCAAACACCTGCTCGCGATAGGCTTCGCCCTTCAACTGCGTCAGATATTCTCCATAACGCCGCCACATCAGGTGCTGAATGGCTGGATGCCGATGCGTGATCAGATCGAAGATCCAGAACGATCCACCGGGCCGGGTCGCCTGATAGATCTTTCTGAAGACCTGCCGCCACTGGTCATCGGTCCGCAGATGATGCAGCACCGCTCCGGCGAGAATGACGTCGAAGCATTCTGATTCCAGCGGAGCTTCCCGCAGGTCTGTCTGCAGGGTTGTCACGCGCGCCGAAGACACCTGCGCAATCCGCTCGGCGGCACGGGCGAGCATGGGACCACTCAGATCGACGAGGACGACCTCTTCCACACTGTCACAGCCGCTTAGAAGCCGTAACGTAAAATTTCCGGCCCCACATCCCAGATCGAGAATGCGCCGCGGCCGGGGCTGCACCGCCAGGGCGGCCTGCGCCACCAGGTCGAGTGCCAGCGGAGCATCCATTGCCGCGGACTGCCCGGTTTCCAGATTGGAAAACCGCTCGACATCGGCATCGAACCGCTGCCGAATTTCCTCTACGGTGGAGAGGCCTTTGAACAGTGCCATGAATGCGTCCTCTGCTGCTGCCTGAATGTGAAGCAGGCCCCTGTCACACAGAACTCTGCCCATCAGGCCCCAGGTGAAACAGGCCAGGTGAAACAGGCCCCAGGCAGACATGGTAACATCTTCCGAAAGCAGGGCATCGCGCATTTTCGCGCCGTTTTTTGCGCGATGCTCTGTTCTGATTTCCTGTTCTGATTTCCGCTCTGAATTTTGGACCGCTGCGCATCCGGACCTGCCGGGCACAGTCCGGGTCAGGGAGCAAGCCGGGTGCTTTTTTCAGGGATCGGGCCATTCGGCTCGAGCGCTGTCTGATGTTTCGGACAAAGTCGCCCGGCCGGAATCCGGCGTTGTGCTTCCGGCGGCGGCACCGGATACCAGCGCTGGCATTGGGCACAATACATCGCCGCAATCAGTGTCGGCTTGCCGGTCCGAGGATGCACGGCAGGAATTCCGGTCCCAGGCTCTCCGACAAACAGGTCGCCGGTCTGTTTGTCGATCAGCACCACCGGTTGCGGAGCAGGCCCGGGGGGTGGAATCGGTTTCTCGGCGCCGCATCCGGACAGTCCTGGCAGCAGTGCCAACTGGAATGCCAGCAGCAGCGCCAGATTCCTTCCGGGCAGGCCGGTTCGCCGGTGAGTGGCAGGCGATTGTGGAACGGATGACCTGTTGTCTTCGAAGTGCCGCTTCATTTCAGGTCGTACCATTCATCCTGCAGGTCAGCATTGTCCAGACTCAGGCCGACATAGCCCAGACGTTCCTTCTGCATGCGTTCTGTGTCATTCCAGCTGGGATTATTCTGCTTCCACCCGAATCCCCAGGATTCGACGTGACCGTCGAGAAACGCCACGTTGGCCGATCCGGAATGCCGGAAGTGAATGGTCGGGTAATCGCCGCTGGGAGGAACGAGACTGAACTGCTCTTTGAGCGTGGCAGGATTTCCCAGAGCCTGGGCCGAATCCGCGAAGGCAATCGTCTGTGTCATCTGCCTGACATCGCGAAAGCGACGGGCCAGCGGCTTTTTGCTGGGAATCGTGTCATAGGGAGGACTGGTGTTGTAATCGGTGGCACTTTCCCGGGACAGATAACCCGCATTGTATCCATAGCCTGTCGTGGGCAGCCCGTACTCGACGAAATCCATCTGCGGCTCGCCAAAGTTCGGACACTGAAACGCCGCGCGATTGGCCTCCATATAGGGGGCCAGGGGGCCTTTGGCAAAATTCAGCTTTTTGCTCACATCCGTTTCGTCATAATCCACCACGCCGAACCAGTATTGGGCAGTTCCTCCGGCCGACCAGCTGCCGGAGAGGAGTTGCTGGTAACGGTTGACATCTTCCACGACATGCGGCACCAGCATTTCGCGATAGGTGTCTGCATAATTATGCAGTGCCAGAACGATCTGCTTGAGATGATTCCGGCACTGTGTGCGCCGGGCGGCCTCCCGGGCCTGCTGCACTGCCGGCAGCAGCAGACCGACCAAAACCGCGATAATGGCGATCACGACCAGCAGTTCAATCAGCGTAAAGCCGCGCGCAATGCGGCCTGTCTTTCGAAAACACCCTGTCAGCACCTGAAAACTCCCTGGAGGCCGGAATTCTGTCCCGTTCCGGCTGGCTCTGCGATGGCGGCGTGGAGTTTCGTCTTCCCGGTCGATGCGGTGCCATGCCTTTGCTTTATTGCTCCGGACAATGGCCCATGCTTTTGGCTCTGATGACAGATCTTTTGCCGGGAGGGAGAAGCGATGGCAGAATGCAGAATGACTTTTCAGCCGGCAAATCTGCGGACTTGCGCGACACAGCCTGATGGCATGTCGCACAGGATTGCTGAACGCAGGATCTGTCGCGATGCCTGATCTGGGCCAGCGACAACATCCGGGGACGGATTTTCCACGAAACCGATCAGATCTCGATGACTGGGCAGGTCTTCTGACTTCCGGATCAACCTACTGGCCGCGCCTTCCCGTAATCGCACAGATTACAGTGGCCTTTGCGGCGGTCGTCCCCGGTCACAGCGGCGGGACCGCGACGGATTCACACCGTCTTCCCTATTCTCTGGCCGGCACCGTGCCGGCCAGCACCCCCATCGACACCGATGATCGTAAGAGAGATTTGACCGGTGTCAATTCCGGCTGACTGGAACGGCCTGGTCCCCTGGGCTTCCAGCAGCCCGGACTGATCCATTTTTCCGGAATCGCGGCAGGCTGGCTGGCAGTCAGGAATCATGCCGGCATCTGCAGCGGTTCCGGCGGATCGATCAGATGCAGAACACGGAAGCCTGCCACAAAATAGTGCGGGCACTTGCGCAACTGCCAGCGGAGTTCCAGCAGCATGCAGATGGACTGGCCTGCACAGTCAAATTCGGCAATGTAATGCTGCCGCAGCAACGGCTGGTCGCATTGCATTCCGATTCCCCGGGTCGAAATATCGCGGGTCACGGCCAGCAGCGGAGAGCCGGACCAGTCCCGTGAACTGGCCTCTCCGCTGGTGCAGGGATACAGATAGAACGGCATGGCCACAGCTCCCCGCTCCACGCTCCGACGGCCGTTTGTCACATCTTCGTCGAGCTTGCGCCCGGTGAAATGCAGACATCCGCGATAGTATTTCCTGAGAATTCGCGAGATGGCGCGGGCCAGCTCTTCATCATTGTCCGAGAGCGTGACATCGAATTCGTGGTCAGCGATGAGCATGAAGTCGTCCTTCCATCACATTGTCCCCAGTTCCGGCGACCACCGGTCATTCCAGTCCCTGCCATGGATGCCGATGATTCCCGCCGGAGTGTCCCCCTATTGCGGGTGACGGATACGCCCTGCCGAAACGGAGAGAACAATCGATTGTCTGCAGCAGATCATTCGCCCCGTTCCATCCCTCAGGAGCACCGCCTGCCGTCTCAACCATAGATTGCTCTCTTCCGATCCGTTGAAACCGACTGGTCTGCCATTCCGAATTTCGCCTGCAGAGAACACGTTCTGCGGATGCGCTGCCTGCCAGCAACGCCGGGCGGCAACATGCCTGCTCCCACGTCGCCAGAAATGAATCTTCCGTGATGCCGGGGGGCATCACCCTGGTGCCGGAATGCTCCACTCCGGGACTTTTCCGGCGGCAGAATGGGCCCGGCACTCCGACCGCGTGCCACTTCCCTGGTGAGTCTGCCGAGGAAACCACAAAAACGTGTCAATCCAGAGAACCCACGCAACCGATACAACCATCGGGGGCAATCTCATGCGCAAATGGCACGTTCTGGAACTCTGCGCGCTGCTCGGCTTTCTGTCCGGGTGCCAGTGTTTTTCTATGACTGAACACTACATGGATGGAGTCGATCACATTGCGGATCACACTCCCCATATGGAAACGCTGTATTGTCCGGGTCTGGACCTGACCCGGATTGCATATCCGGACTGGTGTGCCTATCGGTGGAACCGGGCTCTGCTCGGCCCGGAGAAATGCCGGGGATCGCGGCCCTTGCCGGCTTATGCACACAATCCGCTGTTTGTTCAGCCCTGGGACCCGCCGACGCCGCAGCCGATTCCAGTGGGAGCCCAGATTGACCCGGGGATGTATCCGGAACGTGAAGATCTGGAAAATCAGCCGCAGAACCAGCTGGAGCCGATTCCGGATTCCCGACAGCTGGAAGAAGGTGACCGGCTGCCGGGAGAAGTTCCGCTGCCACCGACTCTGCCTGTGCCGCCGGCTCCTGTTCCGGCCCGTCCATAGGCAAACTTCCGGCCTGGAAAGAATTCAGACTCGAAAGCCGGAAGGCCGTCGTCCCTGAAGCCGACGCTCAAGGCTGCATCCAGGCTGCAGACCGCCTGAAAAGCCGGCAGGGGCGCAGGACATGTTCCCGGGACCATCCGCCAAAGGTCATCCAGGATCATCCGCAGGGTGCCATTTCCCGAATGTCATCCGCCGATGGCATACATCGGGCGGTTGGGCTGAACAAAATCGGCCGCATTGATCTGGTGTCCTGCCCATTTGTCGGCAATGCACTGGCGAATGCAGGCCAGCAGCTCGGCATCGTCGGCATTTCTTCTCAGCAGCGATTTCACGTCGTGCTCATGCAGACTGAACAGGCAGTTGCGCAGCCGGCCATCGGCGGTCAACCGGAAGCGGTTGCAGGCACTGCAGAACGGGGCGCTGACCGATGGAATGAATCCAATGCGACCTGCCTGCCCGGCAAACGTGAAGTCGCTGGCCGGCTCGGCCGTGGCGGAAACCGAAACCGGCGACAGGTCTCCATAATGGCTGGTGAGAACCCGCAGAATCTCGGCTGCCGTCAGAACCTTCTCCCGTTCCCAAGCGTTGTCGGCATCGAGTGGCATGTATTCGATGAAGCGGACGATGCAGCCGGACCGGCAGGCGAATTCCGCAAAGGGAATAATCTGGTCTTCGGTCACTCCCCGCATGGCCACGGCATTGATTTTGATCGGCGCAAAACCGGTCTGACGGGCAGCTTCAATTCCGGCCAGCACCGGATCGAGCAGGGGACGCCGGGCCAGCCGGGCAAAGGGTTCCGGCGACAATGCATCGAGACTGACATTCAAGCGGCGCAGTCCAGCCTCATACAGCGGTCGGGCCCAGCGCGACAGCAGCACGCCATTGGTCGTCAGGCTCAAGTCGGCCACTCCCGGCAGGCAGGCCAGCCGTCTGACCAGATCGATGAGATCAGGTCGCAGCAATGGCTCCCCGCCGGTGAGCCGGAACTTGTTGACGCCCAGTGGCAGCACCAGGCGCACGAAACGTTCAATCTCGTCGAAGGTCAGCTGTTCGTCCGTCGGCATGAAGCTGCTGACCTGCTCAGGCATGCAGTACAGACAGCGCAGATTGCAGCGATCGGTGACACTGATCCGCAGGCTGGTATGTCTTCGCCCGAAGCGGTCAATCAGTGGCTCAGGCGGTAATCGCTCCGGCAATGCTTCTGGAATCATGCGTGCCTCTCCCTGACAGCCGGCCATCGGACCGGTGCCTGTCATTTTTCCGGGCATGCAGTCACTTCATCGGCCGTACTCAGACGTTTCAGCATTTCCCAGGAATACAACCCGGTCGAATGGCCGTCGTTCCACTGGATTTTCAGGGCATAGTTTCCGCTGAACTGGATGCCTGAGGGAGCAATGGTCTCGGGGATGGTCTCCAGATCGAGAATCCGCTCTCCGGTCCATTCATTGATGCAATTCGCGCACGGGCAGACTCCCCGGAGGAAGACGAATGGATAGCGGCGGCAATCGCCCGGCCCCCAGACGACTTCCAGGGCTTTTTCAGCACTCAATGCCCGAATCTGCAATGGAACCACAGACATCTTCACTCTCTTGCGTCGCATCCTCCCTGTTGCCGGCATGCATGTGACCGGCACTGACAGGCGGACTGGCTGTGTATTGTCTGACATTTGCCGGGCACTCGCAATCCCTTGCCAGGGGGGCGGTCTGTTCCCGGAAAAGTCGAGGGCCGGGCTGGCGGCGGTCAACTCCCTGTGCCGTGAGAAATGCGACTCCGTTTCCCCACGTCCAGCAGGGAGTCCGGCGTTCGCTTCGGTCTGCCGGAAGGGGAAATCAAAGTGGAAACAGGGGCGAAGCGCGATGGAATCACAGCGGCCGGAAGTCTTGCACAGGGAGCAAAAGACAACAAAACAGGCAATCAGGGAAGACTGGTAAGGCGATTTTTTTGCCTCGTCGGAAGGTTCGAGGACTCTTGGACTTTGACGATTGACCCGATGCAGAGGCCGCGTTACGGTCACAGAGCATTAATCATTCGCTGCGGCCTGAAATTTCTTCAAGTGCGGGCGAACTGGCTTCTGCGTTTCGGGCTGTTCAGACCGTTCCGGTTGATGGACCTCCCGAATTGGTTCACGTTCCTCATTCAGCCTTTCCACGGGAGGACGGAAGGATCCGTTCTGGACCATTTTCGTTTCCGGTTGATGTCGGTTCACACCTGCTGTCGTTGCCGAAAGCAGTCGACAGCAATTGACCGGCAGGATCACCAGACCTTCCTGACAGTTGACCTCGGCACCACAGGCTTTATCTCCTGCCTGTGCCGGCATCCCAGCTGTTGCGGGCCAGTCTGAACAACCTGATACGTGAAAGCTCCGGATGTTTCAGACTTGCAGCAGGGTCATCGACCCTGGGGGCAGGCTGTCGAGGATTCTTCCGCGATGTATTCTGCTTGATGTATCGGCTCATCGCAAAAAATGTGAGTCGCTATCCCATCCCGTGGATGGCGTTCTGGATTATCGTGGCCATTGTTGCCGGGCGGATGGCCCCTCCTCCGGAAAACGTCATGCAGGACGGGGAGATGGCGTTCTTCCCGCCGGAATCGCCCAGCGTGCAGGCGATGAATCTCTATCGGGAGGCGTTTCATCCGGCGTTTTCCTCATCCGATGATTCAGAGGCAGGGCAGCAGAATCCACAGGAAGACCCGCTGGGCAGCAATGTGGTGATCGTCCTGCAACGGGAAGACCGTCCGCATGGACTGACGGCCGATGACGAAGCATTTATCTCGGACGTGCTGCTCAGCAAGCTCGAGGACCTGCAGCGCACGACCCCGAAAGGGTACCGCTGGGAGTTGGGATACGAAGCCGAACTCAAGGACGACCTGCCGGTCGACGAACGGGTCATCAAGTCCATCGCCACCATGGCGGATGAGCGCATCGGCCCGCTGCTGACCAGCCGCGACCAGAAGGCCACGCTGGTCATTCTCGACCTGAAAACCGAGTTTCTGGAACGCCAGAACCGGCTGCTGATTGGCCGCATCGAGCATCTGCTGTCGTCGCCTGAAATCGAACAGAAACGCCCGATCGGGCTCTCCCTGGCCCTGAGCGGCTCGGCGACCGTCGGCCGGGACATGCTGCGCGCCGAACAGGAAAGCGCCAGCCGGACCGAAAAGTTCACCAAACTGCTGGTCATCGTGTTGCTGCTGGCGATTTATCGTGCGCCGTTCCTGGCGCTGGTCCCGCTGGTCACCGTGGGAATTTCGGTGGCGTTCTCCAAGTCCCTGCTGCGGCTGATGGCCGGTTGGGAATGGATCGGCCTGTTCAGCGGATTGGATGTCTATGTCACCGTCGTCGTCTATGGGGCGGGTGTTGACTACTGCCTGTTCCTCATCGCGCGCTATAAAGAAGAACTCGACAGCGGCCTGTCGCATCGCGATGCCCTGTGCAATGCCATCGAACGGGTCGGAGCCGCCCTGGCCACGAGTGCCGGAACCAGTATTGTCGGGATCGGAATGATGGGCTTTTCCGAGTTCGGAAAGTTCCGGCAGGCCGGATTTGCCATCTCCTTCGGTCTGGCCGTGGCCTTGTGCTTTGCCTTGACATTCACCCCGGCATTTCTGCTGCTGTTCGGCAAATGGGCCTTCTGGCCCGATGTCCGTTCCGAAAAGGTGGGCGAAAAAGGGGCCTGGCTCCCCAGTTCCACCATGTGGAACCGGCTGCGCGAACAGAACGTGCTGCAGCGGGGCTGGGAGACCATGGCCCGGGCCATTCAGCGCCGGCCGGCCACGATCTTTCTGGGAACCGTCCTGCTGATGACACCGCTGGCCCTTGTCGGCCTGCTGTTTCAGGACAATCTCAGCTATGGACTGCTCACCGATCTGCCGCAGGATGAACCGAGCGTCATGGGGGCCAAGGCGGTTCAACGGCACTACCCTGCCGGAATCACCGGCCCGCACACCATTTTCATCCGGTTCCCGGAAGAGGTCCTGACGTCGACCTTCGACGGAAAAGACCTCAAAGATGCCCGCACCGCAGAAAAACTCAGCAAGGCCATTACCGACAATCTGGTGACCGAAGATGAACGGCTGCAGACCGAAAAAAGCAGCGAGCCGGAGGAGCAGCCGATCGGTATCGAAGATGTCCGCAGCCAGTACAAGCCGCTGGGATACAACAAGAAAGCCAACGAATATCTCGCCAATCTGCCGGCCCGAGCCCGCGGAGCCAAACGGGTGCTGTCGCACCGCACTTACACCGGACTGAGCGGATCACAGGCCGGGCAGGTGATGCGACTCGACGTGGTGCTGGCCGAAGATCCGTTTTCACGCAGTGCCATCCAGTCCCTGACCCGACTGGAAAATGCCGTCAGAAATTCGATTTTCTTCGATGCCGATTCTCCGGTGCCGGTGGAAGCGCAGGCCAGACTCCGGGATTCCGCCGAAATCTTTTCCCTGGGAACGACGGCAGCCATTCGCGACCTGAAGACCGTCACCGATCACGACCGCATGCTGATCGATGTGCTGGTCACCGTCGCGGTCTACCTGGTCATTGTCACACTGTTGCGCCAGCCGGAAATCTGTGCCTATCTGATTATCAGCGTGATCTTCAGCTATCTCATCACGCTCGGGGCCACCTTCGTGTTCTTCTATCTGCGGGATCCCGCCGGATTCAGCGGCATCGACTGGAAGGTGCCGGTCTATCTCTTCACGATCCTGATTGCGATGGGTGAAGACTACAACATTCTGCTCATGGCGCGAGTCGTGGAGGAAGAAGAGACCTATGGCAAAGTCGGTGGGGTGCTGCAGGCCCTGATGAAAACCGGAGGAATCATCTCCAGCTGCGGCATCATCATGGCCGGCACCTTTTTCACCCTGATGGCCGGTTCTTTGCTCGGCATGGTGCAGATGGGATTCGCCCTGGGCTTTGGCGTGCTGCTGGACACCTTTATCGTCCGCCCGATTCTTGTTCCGGCCTACCTGATTCTGCTGTACAGCGGACGTTTCGGCTGGTTCGGGCGGTTCCTGGGGGCTCCTCAGGAAGTCTTTCAGCCTGCTCCCAAGGAAGAAGAATACATCAAGGAATCTGTCGAATACTAATCGGCCCTGCAGCGCGCGACCCGCAGATCACTGGCCGTGCAGCAGATACTGGGCGCGGCACAAAAATGCACTGGCTGATGCGGCTGCGTTCAGACAATCCATCGAGTTCGCAGCCTCTTTCAGAGCCAGAAACGTCAGTGAGTGTCTCCCGTCCCGTGTGAGCCTGTTCCAGATCAGAGACTCGCCATGCCGGCGCAGGAAAAAGCGGTCTGCTCTTTCCGACCAGGCCAGTGCCAGAGCCATTTCGGAATGGGTCTTCCGTGTTCCGCTGGAGATCCAATGGGCAATGCATGCGGTGAATCGCGCCCATTCGCCTGCCCCAGAACCATGAAACTGGTCTAAAGCGGCGCTGTCTATATTGTCTCGCGCAGATCTTGATCACGCTCTACGGATTCAGGCCCGGACGCGACAGAATCAGGGCCAAACTGGTCTAAAACATGGCCCGTGATCGCACGTCGGCCGCCCGTTCGCTCAATACCGTGACGGCAATGCGGGTTTCCGTCAGCAGCAGTCGGCTTCCATTGACCAGCGCGGCCACTGCCAGAACGCCGACGCCGATTCCGGTCCCTTCCATCAGTTGAACGAACAGCGGCGTTTCGAAAGCGACCAGCGCGGTGCCGAGCAAAGAGATGAGTGCCGCGCAGGCGAATCCTCCCAGTGCGGCATAAAAGCTTCGCAGCCCTTTGAGCAGCAGCAGAGCCCGGGTTTCCGAGGCGGCCAGCTCCCGCAGACGACGGGCGGCGACCGGCGATTTCAGGTCGAATTCTGCTTCCAGCTGCTTGGAAAGCTCCCGCGCACGATCGACCGACCGAGCCAGCCGATTGCTGGTGCTCATGATCAGAACGGAAGAAGCATTGGTCAGAATCGCCGGGGCGACGATCAGTGATAAAATCGCAAAGGGATTTTCCATGTCGAGACGTTATCATTCGACAGGGATCACAGGCGAGAGCAGGTTGCTCTTTCCGGCGCCCGCGTCGAACAGTGCCAGGAGGGGGGAATTCACTCTTTCCCGAGCGGCGGGATTCAGTCCCGCCGGCTTCACCACTCAGAAGATGCTCCCGCTCAGGGGGAAATCGTGCCGAGAGCAGGTTGCTCCTTCCGGATGCACTCACTGACATTTCGTGCACTGAACGAGACTGCGAGCCCGATGGATTGTCTGAGCGCAGCCGTGTCAGCCAGTGCATTTTGGATCGCGCTGGTGTTTCGTGTTCTGGTGAATGCTGCGATGGACCGGCCGGCTGCAAGATGAATTCATGGAAAGTCCCCGAGGGAGACAGGTCTGATGCCGCTCATTTTTGAAATCGGAACGGTGCCGGTGCTGCCGCTGGAAGTCCAGCGTCTTCCCTGGTCGTCGTTTCCATTCCCTGCTGCGCAGGACTGGTCCCGCCTGCGGGTGAACTCCGGGAGCGAGCAACTTCCCCTGGGCGATTTTTTTCGGATTTCCGGCTCAGCTGAAACCGATCAGACACTGCATTTGATCGGTGACTTCAGCCGGGTGCATGGGATCGGCACCGGCCTGAACGGCGGAACGATTCTGGTCGAAGGCAACGTCGGCCTGGAGGTGGGAGGCAAGATGAGTGCCGGGAAAATTGTCGTGCAGGGCTCAGCCGATGACTGGGCCGGAATGCAAATGCGCGGCGGAACGCTTCGAATCCAGGGAAATGCGGGTAACTCCGTGGGAGCCGCCCCGCCAGGTGCCCGCCGGGGAATGACCCGGGGACGGATTCTGGTGCAGGGGTCCGCAGGCCGTGCAGTCGGAGCGCAACTGCGTCGTGGGCTGATTGCCATTGGAGGGAACTGTGGAGACGGTGCCGGGGCCGGGATGATTGCCGGCACGCTGTGTCTGCTGGGGAAAGCAGGCAGGCAGATCGGCCTGGGGATGCAGCGCGGCACGGTTCTCGCCCCGGAACTGCCGCCAGAGTCTGTTCCGCAGCACTTTGACTTCGCGGCACGGATCGACACGGTCTATCTCCGACTGCTGCAGGCGGAATTGAAAACGCAGGGCCTGCTGGCTGCGGACCATGCATTTCCGACGGAATTCGACTGTTACCGGGGAGACCGCCTGCGGTCAGGACTGGGCGAACTGTATCTTGTTCCCGGAAGATCCTCTTCTCAGGCTGTGCAGACATGATTCAACGGGAAGAAGCGCTCGCCAGTCTGACGGGAACCGACTGGGATCTGGTGATCATTGGAGGCGGAGCGACCGGCCTGGGAGCCGCGCTGGATGCCTCTTCGCGGGGATATCGCACACTCCTGCTGGAGCAGCAGGACTTCGCCAAAGGAACCTCGAGCCGCAGTACCAAGCTGATTCACGGAGGCGTGCGCTATCTGCGACAGGGAAATGTCTCGCTCGTTCGGGAATCCCTGCATGAACGGGCTCTGCTGCTGAAAAATGCTCCCAGCCTGGTGCGCCCGCTCGAATTCATTGTGCCGACGCATTCTCTCGCCGGGCGGTTGTATTATGGGGCCGGCCTGAAAGCTTATGATCTGCTGGCTGGTGCCCAGGGGATGCCTCGTTCGCGCATGCTCTCCACGGCGGCGGTTCTGCAGCGCGTGCCGACACTGAATGCCGGCCCGTTAAGGGGAGGCGTTTCTTATCATGACGCCCAGTTCGATGATGCCCGCCTGGCGCTGGCCATGGTGCGTGAAACCATTCATCAAGGGGGACTCGCTCTGAACTATGTGCAGGTGGAGCAACTTACCCGCAAAGGAGATCAGGTGCGGGGAGTGCTGGCCCGGGATGGGGAGACCGGTCGCGAGTTCGAAATTTCCGCGCGGGTGGTGATGAATGCCGCCGGAATCTTCTGCGATGCCGTGCGGAAAATGGACGATCCGGCCTGTTCGCCGATGCTGCGCGTCAGCCAGGGGACGCATCTGGTGGTCGATCGCCGGTTTCTGCCGGGTGAAACGGCCATTATTGTGCCGGACACCGATGACGGTCGGGTGCTGTTTCTGATCCCCTGGCATCAGTCTGTCGTGATCGGCACAACAGACGTGCCTCGTCCGGCACCGGAACTGGAACCGGCCCCGCTGAACAGTGAGATCGATTTTCTTCTGCAGCATGCGGCGCGATATCTGGCGGAACCTCCCCGGCTCCACGACATCCGCAGCTGCTTCTCCGGCCTGCGACCTCTGGTCAGTCACGGGAACGGCAAGGTCACATCTCAACTGTCGCGCGATCATGTGATTGAAGTGTCGGAAAGCCGTCTGGTGACGATTACAGGCGGAAAGTGGACCACCTATCGCCGCATGGCTGCAGATGCCGTGAATGCCGCCGTCTCGGTCGGGGGGCTGACTCCTCGTCCCTGTGTGACCGCCAGTCTGGCGCTGTGGGGGCACGAACAGGACCATCCTGGCATGTCCCAGTCGGCGGCAACGGTGACCGACGCATTTGTGCGGCATGCCGTGCAGGAGGAACTGGCCAGAACCGTGGAGGATGTGCTATCCCGGCGATGCCGGCTGTTGCTGCTGGATGCGGAAGCAGCGGTTTCGATGGCGCGGCGGACGGCCGAGGTGATGGCTCAGGAACTGGGACGCGATTCCGTCTGGGTCGAGTCTCAGATTGTGAGTTTTGGCAGTCTGGCGAAACATTACCGGATCGGTCATTCCGAGCTGCCAGGAAGTTGAAGCGGGTGAATCGACTCGTTCTGAGCGATTCGAAGGAAATGGTGAAGTTGACCGTCTGTATGGCTGCCGATATAAAGGCGACAATCTTGGTAGTATTTCCTCCTTTCCGGCGAACTCCTCGCATTTGAGTCTGTCATTTTATGCAGCCTCTGGACGCGATTGATGTTGCGTCACACTCCCTGTTCCGCGGAAAATCCCGTCCCATTTGCCTTCTTTGAATTTCTGGAACGACTATGTGGTCCCTGGTCTGCGCTGGTTTTTCTCGTGAATCGCGTCCCTTTCATCTGTCGTGCGCAGCACTCTGTGCCGGCCTGATGATTCTGGGAGCAGGCTGCCGGCCATCGGGAAATGATGAAAACAACGTGACCCTGCTGAATGCCTCGTATGATCCGACCCGGGAGTTGTGGAAGGATCTGAACAGCAACTTCATTTCCAAATTCAATCAGGAACATGAGCGGACGCTGCACATCAAGCAATCGCACGGGGGATCGGCTCCGCAGGCGCGGGCGGTCATCGACGGTCTGGAAGCCGATGTGGTGACGCTGGCCATGTGGTCGGATGTCGACGCCATTTCGAAGCGGGGGTTGATCCATCCCGACTGGGAAGACCGCCTGCCAAACCGGAGCCTGCCGTATGTCTCCACGATCGTGTTTGTGGTTCGTTCCGGAAATCCTTTGAAAATCAAGGATTGGAATGATCTGGTGCGTGAGGATGTCTCGGTGATCACGCCGAATCCTAAAACCTCGGGGAATGGCAAACTGTCGTTTCTGGCCGCCTGGGGAAGTGTGCTGGCGGCTGGCGGAATTGAAGAAGATGCCCGGAAATTTGTGACCACGATGTATCGCCATGTGCTGGTGATGGATACGGGGGCCCGCGGTTCGACCACGACCTTTGCCCAGCGCGGCATGGGGGATGTTCACCTGACCTGGGAAAACGAGGCCCATCTCGAAGTCGAGGAATCCAAAGGGAAACTGGAGATCATCTATCCCCCGGTCAGCATTCTGGCCGAACCATATGTGGCCGTTGTCGACAGCACCGTGGATCGAAAGAAAACACGCGCCGTAGCCGAAGAATACCTGAACTATCTATATTCCCCCGAAGGTCAGGAAATTATTGCCAGGCATTTTTACCGGCCGAGTGATCAGAAGATTCTGGAGTCGCACCGCAGTGACTTCCCGGAAATGAAGCTGTTCCCGGTGACGGACATTGTCAGCGGATGGGCAGAAGCCCAGAGCAAGTTCTTCGCGGAAGGTGGAGTCTTCGACTCGATCTACCAGATTCCATGACGCCTCTGTCAGGGACTGACGAAGTCACAGAACTGCCATCGCAATGAGTGCATCCAGTCTGTTGAATCTGAAGCATGGGCTTTCTCCGGAAAGGCCATGGGACGTGCAGCCGTCCGGAAGACTGCAAAAGGAACTGCATTCCGGTCAGGCGGCAGTTGTGGATCTGTTGGAAAGGTAAGGATGGCCGTGTCGCCAGGAGTCGTTGAACCGGTGGAGCCTTCCGGCCCGCTGTCCCCGTCGAGTGTTTCGCTGCCGGCCGCGGCTCGCGCGCCGCAACGGCGCTGGATGCGGCGCAGCCCCCTGCCTGGCTTTGGTCTGGGGATGGGCATCACGCTGACTTATCTTACGCTGCTGCTGCTGCTGCCGCTGGGTGCCTGCGTGCTGAAGGTCACCAGCCTGTCGCCTGCCGAGTTTCTGGCCGCCGTCTGGTCTTACCGGGCTCGGTGTGCCTATTTCGTGACATTCCAGACGTCTCTGATTGCCGCGATCGTGAGTGCGACCTGCGGCCTGCTGCTGGCCTGGGTGCTGGAACGCTACCAGTTCTTTGGCCGCCGGTTTCTGGATGCCTTGATTGATCTGCCGTTCGCCCTGCCGACGGCGGTTTCCGGCCTGGTCTTCTCGGCCCTGTTTGTCGAACAGGGCTGGTACGGACAGTTTCTGATTCCCCTGGGAATTCACGGAGCCTACTCCAAACTGGGAATTGTCGTCGTGCTGACCTTTGTGGGATTGCCCTTCGTCGTGCGAACGGTTCAGCCGGTGCTGGAAAGCATGGAACGCGATACCGAAGAGGCCTCGTCCTCGCTGGGGGCCTCGCGGTGGCAGACCATTCGTTTCGTGCTGTTTCCGGCCCTCTGGCCCAGCGTGATGACCGGCTTCGCCCTGTCGTTTGCGCGGGGGCTGGGAGAATACGGGTCGGTCATCTTCATTTCCGGAAATATCCGCTACAAAACCGAAATCGCCCCGTTTCTGATCGTGTCCCGGCTTGAGGAATTCGCCTATCCCGAGGCCACGGCCATTGCCCTGGTACTCGTTGTGGGGTCATTGCTGTCGCTGGCGGCCATCAACTGGCTGGAACGGAGGAGCCAGCGTTATGCAGGGTAGCACTCATCATCATTCGCTGCGTACCGATGCGACCGGCATGCATCAGGAGCCGTTCTGGGTCCGCTGTGTGCTGATCGGAATGGCCTATGTCATTGTGCTGGGACTGATTTTCATCCCGCTGATTTATGTGTTCTATCAGGCACTGGCTCCCGGGGTTTCGGTGTTCCTCGACAATCTGTTCGGTGATCCTGACACGCGGCATGCCATCTGGATGACGCTGACGGTGGCTCCGATTGCGGTACTGCTGAATACGATTTTTGGTCTCGCCGCAGCCTGGACATTGACCCGCTTCCGGTTTCCGGGCCGGGGCACTCTGCTGACGCTGCTGGATGTTCCCTTTGCGATTTCGCCGGTGGTGGCCGGGTTGATGTTCGTGCTGCTGTTCGGCATGCAGGGCTACCTGGGACCGTTCCTGCGGGATTATGGGATTCAGCTGATCTTTTCATGGCCCGGCCTGGTGCTGGCCACCACGTTTGTCACGCTGCCGTTTATTGCCCGGGAACTGATTCCGCTGATGCAGGCGATCGGCCCGGACGAAGAGCTGGCGGCAGTCAGCCTGGGGGCCAGTCCGTGGCAGTTGTTCTGGCAGATCACCCTGCCGAATATCCGCTGGGGGCTGCTGTATGGAATCATTCAGTGCAACGCCCGGGCCATGGGCGAATTTGGAGCCGTGTTTGTCGTCTCCGGGCATATTGCCGGCGAGACCGACACGATGCCGCTGCGAGTCGAAAAACTGTTTCAGGAATACAACAATCCAGGCTCATTTGCCGTAGCCGTGCTGCTGACCCTGATGGCACTCTCCACCTTGCTCGCCAAGGTTCTGCTCGAGCACTATCTCGCCGCTCAGGATGCCGCACGCCTGGAAGAAGCCAGCTCAGTGGAGGGGACGACGTGAGTATCGCAATTCGCAGCATCACCAAAAAATTCGGCGAGTTCACCGCCCTCGACAACGTCAGCCTCGAAGTCCCTTCCGGCTGCCTGCTGGCGCTGCTGGGACCGTCCGGTTCGGGAAAAACCAGCCTGCTGCGCATCATCGCCGGACTGGAGCATGCCGATCAAGGATCAGTGCTGTTTCAGGATGAAGACGTCACGCTGCAGGCGGCGCGCGACCGTGGAGTCGGATTCGTCTTTCAGCATTATGCGCTCTTCAAGCACATGACCGTTTTCGACAACGTTGCCTTCGGCATGAAGGTCCGCAGCCTGCCGAAACAGGAGATTCATGCCCGCGTGCATGAACTGCTGGGTCTGGTGCGTCTGGAAGGACTCGGGCATCGTTATCCGGCAGAACTCTCAGGCGGTCAGCGGCAGCGCGTCGCCCTGGCCCGCGCCCTGGCGGTGCGTCCCCGCATGCTGCTGCTCGACGAGCCTTTCGGCGCGCTGGATGCCAAGGTTCGTCAGGAGCTGCGCAGCTGGCTGCGACGCCTGCATGAAGAAATGCATGTCACGACGGTTTTCGTCACCCATGACCAGGAAGAAGCCTTCGAAGTGGCAGACCGGGTGGTGGTCATGCGGCAGGGACGCATTGAACAGGTCGGCACGCCGCAGGAAGTCTTTGACCATCCGGCCACCCCGTTCGTGATGGACTTTCTGGGGAACGTGAATGTTTTTCACGGCCGGGTGCAGGCAGGAACCGCACACGTCGGACCGTTTCAACTGGCCTATGATGACTATCTGCACGATGAGCCTCGTCAGGCCACGGCCTATGTCCGTCCGCATGAACTGGAAATCGAGCGGAATCCCTCTTCCACGGCCTCACTTCAGGGAACGCTGGTGCAGCTCAATCCCAGCGGGGCAGTGGTGAAAGTGCGCGTCCAGCTCGACGAATACGGCATTGAACTGACGGTCGATGTCGTCCGCGAACAATGGCAGGTGCTGGCCCTGCGCGCCGGCGATGTGGTGTATGTGCGTCCCAAATCTGCCCGCGTCTTCATGCCGTCTGCGGAATATTCGATTTAGAATCACTCACAAAACCTTCCGCGATCCGCTCGTGGAAAGGAAATTTCATCATTTGAGCGGTTTTGTTCGCGGCTCTTAGACCAGTTTCATGGTTCTGGAGCAGGCGAATGGGCGCGATTCCCCGCATGCATGCCCATTGGATCGCCAGCGGAACACGGAAGACCCATTCCGAAATGGCACTGGCACTGGCCTGGTCGGAAAGAGCAGACCACTTTTTCCTGCGCCCGCATGGCGAGTCTCTGATCTGGAACGGGCTCACACGGGACCAGATGCACTCACTGACGTTTCGGGCTCTGAAAAAGACTGCGAACTCGATGGATTGTCTGAGGGCAATCGCATCAGCAGCGACTGGTATTCTTCCGGAGTATTCATCGGACGGAAGGCCTCGAGTGCAGGATCGAACGGACGAACCTCTTCCATCGGAATGAGCCGGGTGCAGACCGAGGCAATCAGGGATTGCAGGCTCCGTTCTCCACGGGCCAGCAACTGCGTCACCCGCTCACTCACTGACAGCCGGTAACAGCCTGGCATCGGTTGCGGGCGGATGCCATCCGACACAATCGCCGCCCCGGCAGCATCATCGAGCCGGCTCAGCAGAAAGCGGAGCAATTCCGGCCGCAGCAGTGGAATATCGCAGCCCGACAGCAGCACCGGTCCACTCGCCTGACGGCGCTGCAGTTCACGCAGCCCGACCGCCATCCCGGCCAGCGGGCCGCCATCGGGTTCTTCATCCACCAGAAATGTGACCTGCTCCGGAAACCTGGGAATGGTTTGACCGGCGGCTCCAATGATCAGCACCTGATCGGTCACCGGCAGCATGGCCTGCACCACGCACTCCAGAGCGGTGAATTCCCCCACCGGAAGCCGATACTTCTCGGCTCCCATCCGCCGGCTTCGCCCCCCACACAGAACAATTCCCTGACCAGATAAACTGGCCGGTGCTGAACGGGACTCCAGCGAGACATGTGCCGCGGGAGTGGAACTGGCCGGCAGGATTTCTCTGGACATCAGGGACATTTCCGGTGGCCCAGGCAGGTTTCAGCTGAGGAAACGCCATGCCCCTGCGCAGGGAGAACAGGCCCCCCGTCAGGGGAAACCTGTTCAGGCGGAACCGGCCTTGATATGCCTGCTCCAGTTTGCCCGCTGTTGTTGACCAGCATCAGGAAGCCGAAGAAGCTGGTGGCAATGGAGGGGGGACGATCTGAAATTCGCTGGCGAGTGCAGGCACCTGTCCGGCCGGGGTCCAGTTCCCCAGCTGGGGATTCCAGACCAGAGTCTCGGCCGTAATGCGTCCGCTTTGAATTCCGGCAGTGACCTGCTGTGCAGGAAGCGGTCCTTCCGGGTGGCCATTCACGGCAACATGCCAGACAGTCTGGCCGGGAAGTGGAGGAGGTACGGCAGCGCCTGCTGCGCCGGGCTGGGTCGCCTGTGCCATGCGGTTGGCCATGGCGAATCCCATCCCCAGTCCCATGCCTTCGGCGGCACCACTGCCAGGGGCTTCCGCGGCGGCGGTCATCGCTTTGCCCATCTGAAACTGCTGGTAGGTATTCATATCGCCGATCACCCCGATACTCGAACGGGTGTCGATGGCTTTTTCCACTTCTTCCGGCAGCGAAACATTCACAATGTACAGCTGGGGGATATCGAGTCCGTACTCGTCATCGACACGTTCGACGGCCATTTTCCGCAGCTGTTCCGACAGGTTGCGATAGTTCGCCGCCAGATCGAGGGCACTGATCTTTGATGATCCCAGCAGGTCGGCAAAGGCCGAGGCAATGATCGCCCGAATGAGTTCGCTGACTTCGTCGACTTCAAAACGCGAGTCGGTGCCGATGAGTTCTTTCAGCAGTGCTTTCGGGTCCACGGCCTTCATCGAATAGGTTCCGAAGGCCCGCAGGCGAATCGGACCAAAATCGGCATCGCGCAGCATGATCGGATTGGGAGTCCCCCATTTCAGATCGGTGATCTGGCGTGTGCTGACGAAATAGACTTCGGCCTTGAACGGGCTGTTGAAGCCATATTTCCAGCCGGCGATGGTGCTGAGAATCGGCAGGTTGTCGGTCTTCAGCGTGTAATGTCCCGGCTCGAAGGCATCGGCGAGCTGGCCATTGAGCACAAACACGGCCACCTGTCCGGGGCGGACAATCAGCTGGGCTCCATTCTTGATTTCGTTCTGATAGCGTGGAAATCGCCACGCGATGTCATGGCGCGAGTCATCGACCCATTCGATGATGTCAATCAGTTCATTGCGCAGCTTGTCGAACAGTCCCATGATTTTCCTCCACGGAGTACCAGACCGGACAGGAGATGGCCGGGAGATCTCCTGACGACAGCGAACAGAAACCGGGCTCTTCTGCATCCTAACGCGAAGAAACCGGCGCTGACAATTCATTCCCTGTGCCGGACGCGGCGGAAATGCCGGAGAGACAGAGACCTGCAATCAGACAGACGGCGGCCCCTGCGGGCGCATCGGGACGGAAGCCGCGCGCAGAGTCGCGGCGGAATCAGAGTTGAAAATCCGATCTGAAATCAGGGCCTCAGGCCGGCTGTCGCCGCAGGGGCAGCCAGGGAAGTTCCGGAGCAGGAGTGGCTTTCCACAGGTCGCAAATCTCGATGCGATGCACCTGCAACAGTCGGGCCGCCAGCAGCGTGACGAAATAGACCACCCCCAGTGACCATAAAACATCGGAAGGGAAATGGCCTCCCTGCAGCACCCGGGCAATGCCGACCAGGACTCCGAAGCCCAGCCCGGCCGTCAGCCAGACCGGCGTCCACCAGCGCCAGCGGCAGCACAGAAAAGCAGGCGCGAACACAAAAAAGGCGATGGCGGCATGTCCACTGGGAAATGATCCATTGGTGCGATAATGCCCCATGTCGCCTAACGGGAGAAAGTGTTCCCGTCCGCCAAATTCCAATGTTTCGCGAGGGCGGGGACGCCCGCACTGATTTTTCATGATGCCATTCACCAGCAGGCCGGGGCCCAGACTGCAGGCCAGCAGCAGAAACAGCCCGACGCGGCCCTGGCAATTCCAGCGCCGGCGCAGCAGGCTGGCAACAGCCAGTATGATTCCCAGAATGGCCAGAGAAATCCCGGGAATTTCGCCGTAGCGATAAAGCAGTTGCCAGGGAAGTGCCTCACCGGCCAGAAAGCGGACCTTACCGGGGGAAACGACCTGGCGAATGATCAGCAGATCGATATCGAACATCCGCATGAAGGCGCTCAGGCCGATCAGCACACCAAACGGTCCCAGGCAGGGCCAGCAGAAATCGGCCGGGTTTCGGGGAGAAACGAGGCCAGCCGAAGGGGCCGGGGATTCCACATGCGTGGAAACGGAATCGCTGTCAGGAATGTTCACCATAGGGAAGCATGTCCATTCTTCCGGCGCAGTGGGAAATATGAAGCGGCACGGGCCTGATTTCCTGCAGGATCACGTCCACATGCAGGCGGGGAAGAATAAAGAGGAGAGCGTTTTCGCGAGGAACCCAAATCACGAAGCACACGAAAAAGTCACGAAGTCCGGCAGAAAATACCGGTGACCGGGCGACTGTCTCTGCGGGGCGGCGTTCCCAGGATGTTCCCACCGTCAGAAAATCATGCAGGGGGAATCGGCACGGTGGCCTGCCGAAAGACGATCGTTCTGCAGGGCGAGATCAGCCCCGGGAGAGCAGAGCGGGCAGGCGGGTCTGCTGAAAAAAGTCATGCCCGGCGATATTCGAGAAAGTGGCATCCTTGCCGAATTCCATCCCTGGTTCCGAGTGTGGGGCTCGGGAGTGTTGAGTGAGACTCTCTCTAAATCGCCGGGCATGGTTCTGAACCCGGTGGAGTGGGAATGTTCCGGAAAGCCGCGCGCAGTGTGTGAGCGGCCTTTTCGTGGAAGGAGCCCTTGGGCGGTCTCAACTGGACAGCTGCTTGAAGAGTTCTCCGAACTCCGGCATGTCTGACTTCAGGTGATCCATCCAGGCCTGAGGCTGCCAGATCTCGATGCAGATCACGGCCCCCACGACCACAACTTCCCCACTCTTGGGGACGTCGAGGAATTCACGGAATCCTTCAGGAATGAGCAGACGGGATCGGTTCGCAAGGCTGACATCTGTCGCCCGCGTTGAAAGAAGCCGGCCGAGCCGCTGGACGTCGGTCCATCTCTGTTCCATTCGTCCGGCGCGGATCTTCTCGCGAATCAGCGACATTCCATCGCTCATCCGCTGTCGCCAGTCGCCTGCTTTCCACAGGCTGAGGCATCCATAGCGTTCCTTCGCCAGAATGGTCTCACCAGCGTCGTCTGTCACTCCCTGGGCAAAGTCAGTCGGCAGCGTGAGCCGGAATCGGTCGTCCAATGCCCGACGATACTCTCCGGTCAGAAATGAGGATGGAGCATCAGGCATGGAGAATTCGACGCGTTCGGGTGGCTGAGAACAACTAGCCTACAGGGTTCATTTCCCACTCTCAATCGTTTTTTAAAGAACATTGTGGGTCTGTTTCCCACGGAGCAGATCTTAATCTGCCGATCGCAGGGGTCAATCGGATTGGACTGATTTTGATGAGATTGTTGTAAGTTGCGGAAAATACGTGGCTGCGAGGGAAAACTGGCCTGCAGTTGACGCAAAACAGGGCAGTTCAAACAGATGGCCCCGGCCTGTGCAGCCTGCCTGCTTTCTGCGGAAACGTGGCGGGCCGTGCGGCGGAACGGAAACACAGGCAGAGAAGGGAGACGCTTTGAGCGTGTGGGAAACCGGCCCCAGCCCGGTTCTTCACCGGTCCTCCACCGCTCCTCCACTGTTCTCTTCCGTCGTCTGTGGTCCTGTTTCAGGGAAGCGGCATTCTGTGGAAGCGATTGTGAGGGGCCCCTGCGAAAAATGGCCCTGTCCTCTCGAAGAAGACAGAGCCATGAATAAGGGGAGGCAATATGCAAAAGCCTGACACAGGCTGACTCAGGTTCCGGCGAAGTTGCCCTCATCCAAATTCGCCGGGCCGGTGAGCCGGACTGTGTCAGGATCAAAGCTGGTCAGGATCAAAGCTGGTCAGGATCAAAGCTGGTCAGGATCAAAGCTGGTCAGGATCAAAGCTGACAGATCGACCGGAACGGCCAAGTGAGAAAACAGATCTCTGATTGACTCACTGGCCGCCCTGATTGACGGACGATCTTATTGCCCCTTGCGCTGCAGATCCTGCTTCATCAGGTCATAGATGGCGTCATAGTGCTGCTGAACGGTTTTGCTGCCGTCCCGGACCACCTGCTGCAGTTCTGCCGACACGTGAGGTTCGACCGCCTGCAGTTCGGCCAGCAGGCTGATGTGACCTCCCAGCTGACATCCCAGAAAGGCCTGATCGAAATGAGCCTCCTGTTCCTTGTTCAGCAGGTCTTTGGTCATCTGCTCACAGCGGACCGCAGCATCCTGAGCAATCTGGTACATCTGATCGTGAGTCGCGGAACGGTTTCCATACCCGACCTGATGTTCCACGCGATTCCCGGAAACTGCATCCGCGGCTTCATTCAGCGCAGCCGCGCCGGCCTGACGGGCATCCCGGACAATTTCCCGGGCTTCCCGGTTCGACTGCCCCTGATTGCGCAGCTCCTGACGGGCTTCACGCCGTTCGGCCGGAGTCTGAACCGGCAGTTGAGTCTGGCTGACCCCTTCAGATGCCGGAACGGTGCTGTTCTGCTGGTGTCCGGCAAACTGGTTCAGCCGCTGTCCCCAGGCTTCATGATCACGAATCAGATGATCAATCAGCTGACGCACGGCATCGCTCTGCGTCTTCTCGCGGGCGAACCGGGCGAGATTGATCTCGGCCTGATTCCGGATCAGCAGACAATCTGCGACATGCTGATCCAGGCTTTGAAGCTGGCCGGGCTGTGTGGAATCCGTGTTCTGATAATTGGTGGTATGAGGCGTGGTTTCCCGGATGGCTCCGTCCGTTCGGGCAGGGACCTGCTGCGGCTGACCGGTTTGAAATGTCCGCTGGCCGCGTGCGCGTTCCTGCAGCATCCGTTCACTGGACTGCAACCCGCGATCCTGATTCACTTCCCGCGGGGACTGAACCGGGGGCGCGGCCATGAGAGTTCCACACAAAGTCATGGCCATTGCCGCCGGAAGGCTGATTTTCCGTAACATGGATCCTTCTCCTTCTTTGTTCCAAGTCCTGGATTCAGCTGTCAGTCGATCTGCTCGCGCGTGACCGTCACGAACTTTTTCTTCTGGAAATGAGCAGAAGAAGTGAAAGCTGAGCCCTGCTGCCTGCAGACGCACTGCGGCGATGGACTTTTCCGAATCCAGAAGGCTGGCAAATCGCATGCCTGCTGCAGACAGGATTTCACTTCTCTGGAGACTTTGAAGAAATCCGACCGGCCCGGGGAATGCCCTGCCTGTTCAGAGCAGAAGCGGTCGGCGTTGCATTTCCCCCGAAACAGGCCCTGCGAAGCCGGCCCCAGCCCGGTATTCATTCCCTGAAAGCCACCTCAGGAAAACCATTCCCCCCTGGTGCGGAACAGGAGCGCGATCCCGGCAGAGAGCGCTGACCTGCACAGGTTCCACAGGCGGGGACCGGGACCGAAGCCTGCGCTGCGCATCAGGCCTGATGAATTGCCCTGCGCCGCGTGCGGGAAGGAGGCTCCTTCAGAAGTGGGGCGCTCCCGATTGAAAGAGCAAAACCGACTGCACACCCATGAAGTCCAAGAAGAAATAAGAGAAGAGTGTGGTTGGGCCGGCGCACAATTACTTTGGAGTTATTGAGTCACTGTCGATTTCTGGAAACAGGTCCCGACTTCACGCGGCATGCTGACCGCGCAGGCGGCATGATGCACGCAGACCTGCCGACATGCGCTGCGAGAGTGCGCAAGCAGTGACGAAACCTCCTCAGGAAACATGCCTGGACTGCGCGGCAGGACTTCAGTCCATTGCCTCCAGGCAACACCCTGCTGATCGCTCTCTCCCGAAATTCAGTCCGCCTGACGGATATTGATGGTCCGGACGCGATGATTTTCGCTGTCACCGATGTACAGATTGCCATTCTGATCCAGACAGACTCCGTGGGGACGTGCCAGCCGACAGGCATGGGCCGGGCCATCCGGTCCGTCCCCCCGGGTTCCGTCTCCGACCACGGTTTCCACAATGCCGGACGCATGCCGCACGACTCGAATGGTATGGCTTTCCGTATCGGCGAAATAAATGTCACCGTTCTGATCGACGGCCACTCCTTTGGGGCCGGAGAGCAGGGCCTGACGTCCGTCGCCGCCGTCTCCCTGGTACCCTTTCTTTCCAGTTCCGGCCAGATGCGTCAGGGTTCCCTGATTCACATTCAGCCAGTAAATGGCGTTCCCTTCCCGTAGAGCCAGCGCCAGCATCCCCGGCTTCCAGAAGCAGAGTGCGCGCGGGCCTGACAGTTTGATGTCGGCAAGCGGGCTGACTTCACCGGAGAGTGGACGATTGCCCCCTCCGGCCAGCGTGGTGACGATTCCGGACTCGGCGTCGATCCGGCGAATGCGTCCGTTGCCGATATCGCAGACCAGAATGTTGTCGGCCTCATCCAGAGCAATGGAATGCGGCTGTTTGAACTGAGCGGAGATGGCCGGGCCCTGATCTCCAGAAAACCCCGGCTTTCCGGTGCCGGCGATGGTCTGCAGAGTGCCGGATTTCAGGTTAACCCGCTCGATGACGGCATTCTTCATGTCCACAAACAACATCCGCCCCTGCGAATCAAAGCGGACTTCATATGGTTCATTCAGAAGGGCATCGCGGGCCGGGCCGCCTGAGCCGGAATACCCGAGTCGACCGGAACCAGCCATGCGCGACAGGGTGCCGGCTTTCAGATCGATGCGACGGACCAGATGACTGGCGATTTCACAGACATACAGCGCCCCATCCGGCCCGACTGTCAGACCATACGGTTCGCCAATGGCCGAGGACGCCGCCGGACTGCCATCCTGTGCGGTTCCTTTGACTCCGGTGCCGGCAAGAGTGCGCACCGATCCGGCCTGCAGACGGGATTCTGTGCCTGAAACACACAGGGACGCTGCCAGAAATGTGGCCATCAGAATTCCAGTCGGACGGGAGCGGTTCATCACGACTGCAGGTGTCATCATGCGGAACATTGCCATGGGAGTCTGCCTGTCTGCTGAAGGCCGGTCGCCCTTCTGAAGGTTCGAAATTCGCTGCGTCTCCCGGTGGAAGCGCAGCCTGTGCCCGACGCGGGTGTTCTATTTCATTCCCTGGCTCAGGGCGTAGATCGCCTGAGTCTCCAGAACCTGCGAGTTCGATGAGAACAGGGTTTCAATGGCGAGTCGATGCAGTTTCATCTTCAGGCCGCCGACTCCCAGGGCTCCGCTACAGGAGATGCCCTGATGATCGGTCGCTTTGTCGCCAGCTTCGATGCCTGCCAGTCCCAGGGGAGGAACCGCATTCAGGTCGATGGCCACCTGCAGAGATTTAATGCTCTGACATTCTTCGGCGGTGAGAAATGCCACGCCGGGAGCCCCGGCGGCGATGATCACTTTCACACTGTCGACGGCAGCGGCCAGACCGGCGTCAGAAATTTCGGCGGGAGAAATCTGCGCCGTCTCGAAACGGCTGCGGATCAGCGCGGCGGCGGACTCGGCGCGAGACAACTGCCGGGACGCAATCCGCACCCGGGCCCCTTCGCCGGCCAGCAGTTCGGCCGTGCGGATTCCGACCGGGCCGGTGCCTCCCAGAATCAGGCAGTCACTCTCTTTCAGAGTGGTTGTATTCGCCGCAATGCGCACGGCAGCCGCGGCTGTGGTGGACGACCCGTTGGGATCCAGCATGACCGAAACGCTCATGGGACCGAAAAAGGTCTGCCGGACCTTGTGGAACACTTTTTCGGCGGCCTGAACATCGGACCCGCCCACGAAGATGGCGGTATTTTTCAGATCCTGCGGCCCGCGGGTGAAAATGGCCCCATGGACCAGAGGTTCCACATTCTCCGGAGTGACGCCTCCCAGGCTGATGACATCATCGGCCCCGGCGTCGAGGGCCACAATGCGGTCGAATGTCGCCGGGAGCGTGTCCACGTCCAGTTGCAGCAGGATGCGCTTCATTTCGAATTCCTTGATGCGAAGGCCTGTCGGATTGTCCGTCTGCGGGCTGTGCGGAAGCACCGGAAGAACATCGCCAGCAGGTGACTCTCGTCAAGGTCTGTGCTGTCTGCGTGTTGCCTGAGGAAACGCAAGTGACCGCAGGATGGAAGCGGCCTGTCCGGATGTGCGGCCTATTGAGCCCTGCGATCGACCGGGAGAAACAGCTTGCCGTTTCGGGCGGTCTGGAATCACACCGTTCCTGAGACTGCCGAACATCCAGCTGTTCGCCCGGTTTCCGACCGGTTTTTCGCCTGATTTTTCTCGCTGCACCGGGGAGATTGCCAGAACTGCAACCGGCCATGAAAGCAGAAGAGCCGTGGAAGCCGCCGAGCCATGAAAACCGCCGCACGGCGGAAAACCAGACAGGCAGGCGGCCAAGCCAGTCAGACTGGCCGGGCCGACAGACCATGGCGGTTTCAGCCGTCTGCAGGACAATCAGCTTTTGCTGAAGAAGGGATGCTGAGAGCTTTCCTTCTTCGCGAGCATTTCGTTGGCGCTGGGCTCGTCTTTCATCGCCCGTTCGATCGACAGTTTCGTGGCTTCGTAGTTGTACTGATAGATCTTCTGATCGTCAGCCGCTTCCCAGTGAATGAACACGCCACAGACGATGCAGAGCTTGTCGGCCTGGCTTTCGGGAATGACGCCCGACTTCACACAATCGGCAACGGCATCGGCGACAGCGCGCTGGGCCGGTCCGAACATCTGCACAGCCTGACGGGCTCCTTTGATGGTGACCTTTGTGATCATCACGGTGGCCGGTTTGACAGCCAGGTTCGGCTCCAGCACGGCCAGCAGATTGCTGTGTCCGGCGGACTGGGTCGCCAGGGCATTGGCAAAAGCCATTCCCACAGGACCATGCTTTTCACCAATCATCAGATCGATGTGGGCCACTTCATTTCCCTCACCGACCAGTGCTTCACCAACATGAAATGCCATCTGCTGCTCCTTAGGAATCCCTGACAAAAACGTTCTGCGATCCGCCCCGGGCGAAGAATTCTTCGCCGATCGCGGGGGCCTGGATTGCGGCATTCCGGCTCTTTTCAGAAGTCCGGGCAGGCCTGATGAGGGGCTTTCGAATTCAGGCAGCTCCTGAGCGGACCTGCGGAATGCGGAAAGCCTGTTCGAAATCGCTTCGGGCCCGTCAAACGGAACTGACCGGCCCCGCACTGAGTGATAACAGCGACCGGGAATGAATACCAGCCTGACCGTCTGGATCAGCCCCGGTGATTTGTGAATTCCCCGGGCGATCCCGTCAGGTCGGCCTGCCCGGCAGAATTGCAGACCACGGGATTCCCGACGGCCGATTCCCGACGGCCCCAGCTTCCATGGCCCCAGCTTCCATGGCCCCAGCTTCGCAAGCCCGCTCAGCAACTCTATTCAACAGGTCAGGCCGAGCAGTTCCTCAGTCGCCCCGTGGATTCGTCAGATTTTTATTGCCCTGTTTTCCTGAACCCTATCCGCTGCCTCCGGGACTTCCTTACAGTGAGCAGGCCTGAAGGATGTTTCAGGCGGCATGAGAATACTCCACGAATCTGTGCAGTCGGCAGGAGAGCCCGTTTGTCCGGTCAGGAACTGGCAATTGAAATCGCTTCCGCGTGCAGCATTTTCCTGCTGGCCGGCAGTCTCATCTTCTGGGGACAGGGAATCCAGCGTCTGCTGCAGGGACAGCGGATGATTCCCTACTGGTATCACTCCATCCGCGCCGTGCATATTCCCCGCGGGGCGGTGATCTTCGCGCTGCTGTGGCTGACTCTGATTGCGGTCCAGTCCCAGCAGGGATCCGATCAGACGCCGGAACTGCCCAGCCTGGAACGTGTTCGGGCCGTGCTGCTGGATACCGTGATCACCGGAATGATTCTGATTCCGGCGCTGCTGGCATCGCTGTTCTGGCGAATCCGGTCCCGGGCCGACCTGGCCCGCATCGGACTGCGGCAGGACCACCTGGACCAGCAGTTTCGCGACGGGGCCTGGGGACTGCTGATCGCCGCCGTGCCTGTGGCCCTGCTGCTGATGATGACGGCCTCACTTCGCACCGAAGAGACGCAGCATCCCTATCTGCGACTGCTGCAGGCAACAGCTTCTCCCGCCGATCTGCTGATGATTGTGGTGGCCGCCGTGGTGGTGGCACCGCTGTTGGAAGAACTGCTGTTTCGCGTGATCCTGCAAAGCTGGCTGTCCGAATGGTTTTCTCCCGGCGCAGCGATTGTACTCAGTTCGCTGCTGTTTGGAGCGGTCCACGGATTCCCTGACTGCATTCCCATTTTCGGGCTGGCCCTGGTCCTGGGAACCATCTATCAGCGCCGCAGCAGTTATCTGGCGGTGGTGGTGCTGCATGCGCTGTTCAATGCCTATAATCTGGCAATTACTTTTCTGTCATAAGTCGAAATGTCTCCATGTCCGTCATTCCGGCCGCCTTTCTGTTTCGCTATTCCTTTCCGGTGCTTCGGGCCGATCGCCTGCCGCGCAGCAAACCTCCCTTGCTCCGCCTGCCGGATGAATGTGAAATTCCCTGGCCGTCGCGGCTCGACAATGCCCGGCAGTATGCCCGACTGTTCCTGGGATGGAATCCGGCCGGACTGGCCGTGACCGTGGACGTTCAGGGAAAGTCCAGTCTCCCTGACTCCAACCCTGAGGCCATCGCCAGTTCCGACAGTGTGCAGGTCTGGATCGACACCCGCGATACACAGGACCAGCATCGGGGATCCCGCTTCTGCCATCATTTTGTCGCCTTTCCCACTGGCGGAGGAGAAACCGGGACGGACCCGTCGATCCGGCAGCTTCCCTTGGCCCGGGCGCGGGAAGATGCTCCCCAGTGCGACCCGGACAATCTGCTGGTTGAAGCGGACGCCCGACAGAATGGCTACAGCCTGCGTCTGTGGCTGCCAGCGGAGGTGCTGCATGGTTATGACCCGGCGCAGCATCCTCGACTGGGATTCATGCTGTTCGTGCATGACAGCGAACTGGGACCACAGCCGTTGACCGTGGGCCTGGAATTTCCGTTTGATTCCGACCCGAGCCTGTGGACCAGTCTGCAACTGACCGAGTGACCCCGTCAGACGGCGCAATCTTTTTGCGCAGTCTTTCTACGCAGCCTGCGCTCGTTCCATCGGTCGACGGTGTGTTCTCTGCCGGCGCTCAGTGTGTGCGGTCAGCGTCCGACAATCGGAAGGCCTGACCGCCGCGAGAGCCATGCAGAAAATTTTCAAAAATGGCAGGGACTGTGAAAACAGGCTGACCAGCCGTTTCAGAGGGAAGCCAGGTACGTTCCATTTTCAGATCCGCCGCTTCCGGATCAGCCGTGACGGAGTGACATTGCGCGCTCTCCCGTGTCGGGTGTTTGGCCACTGCGACCAGCTGCATGCACTGATGCCGGCACCGGAACGCGATTCCAGGCCACGGAAGGGAATGCCCCGGCGCACCACCCGGCATAAGAATTGCCATATCAAAAACCGGTGCGGGGCCGTCCGCTCTCATTGTTTTTGAAAGGAAAATGTCATCATGGCACTCTATTCACTGGAAGATGTATTTCTGGATGAACTCCGGGACGTTCTGAGCGCCGAAAAGCAGCTTGTCATGGCGTTGCCAAAAATGGCCGAACATGCCTCGAATGAAGATCTGAAAGCCGCCTTCGAATCGCATCTGGAAGAAACTCAGGAACATGTGAGACGACTGGAACAGGTGTTCCGCTCCCTGGAACATGCTCCGCGGGCCAAGAAGTGCGAAGCCATGGCCGGGCTGATCAAGGAATGCCAGTCTATTCTTGAGGAAAAGGGCGACCCGCAGGTTATTGATGCCCTGATCATTGCCGGAGCCCAGAAGTGTGAGCACTATGAGATCGCCACCTATGGCACGCTCTGCACCTGGGCGCGCATGCTGGGATATGACACGGCGCTGGAACTGATGAAAGAAACGATGGACGAAGAAGAATCCGCCGATGAAAAGCTCTCGGAGCTGGCGGAAACCATCAATGAAGTGGCCATGGCCGGTGCCGAAGAAGAAGAAGAAGAAGAGGAAGAGGAATAACACGATTCATTTTCAGACGGGTCCGCAACCTGCGCGGCGGGGAGTGGTGCTTCGTCCTCGCAGACTTGCGTGAGACTCAGGTTCTGTGGCCTGCATCGCAATCGCAGCGTGAAGACGGCGTGTCAGGGAATTTTCCGGACAGCGGCTCTCCAGGCTGCGATTTTTTTCGCGTGGCCAGTGCTTCCAAAGGCATTTATTTTCCGGCATCCACAGCAGGGGCCTGTGAATCAAAGGGGGCGATTCCCGATTTCTCACGTTCCAGCGGCGGGATGATGATGGCCTGAACAGATTTCGCCCGCACCAAGAATTTCCGCTGTTGTTCGTCTTCCAGAATGATCAAGGTCGGCAGATCCGAGGGAAGCCCTTCCTTACCAAACGAGCGTTCCAGCACTCCGAAAATGCGCACACAGGAGAATGTGCCCAGGCCGGCGACCTGCACGGAGACCCAGAGCAGGTTGCTCTTTCCGGTGCCCCCGCAGCGCGCGTTTCACTGGATGAAACGCAACTCGCCGCGTGGCGGAACGCGACCCATCCGGGAGTGAAACACTCGATGTCTCCTTGTTGAGCAGTCCCTGGGTATTGAGGGGATCTTGAGGCGGCCGACCGGAACGCCGGTCGATCCATCCCAGAATCCGGTAAAAGATTGTCAGTGCCACAATGCCGGAGACGATGCAGATCACGGCAATGCCGACCGTGCTGATAGTGTCGTGGATGAGCTGATTCATGAGTGACCTGCCGTGAAAAAAGAACAGTTCAGGCAGAGGACGGGGGCCTGAAAATTCCGATCTGCAGCGGAGTCTGGCAGATCCAGATTTCCTCTTCCTGCAGTTGCATGGCGGCGGAAAGTTCATTCGCCAGCAGCGTGAGAAACTCCTGCCGGCTCTCGGAAGTCTCCTCCGAACGTCGGGGAAACAGGATGCGGATCACCAGCGTCCGTTCTTCGAACACCGTCCGTCCGACAAAAGCTCCATCGACTTCGTACAGCGAGAAACCGGTGATTTCCACTCCGGTTTCCGATGGCCCGGAACCGTCAGACAGCTTCGAACGCAGATAATTGAACAGCTCAGACAGATACTGCAGCTTTTTCGGCAGATAGACTTCAACCGACCAGCTCTCTCGGAGTTCGATGGGCATGATTCCTTCCTCCCCGGCCTGCATGGTGAGCACTGCCCCCGGTTTTCGCCAGCCTGAATCTCGAACAATCCCCATGACCAGGTGCCAGCTGCGCGCTACTGACCTGTCAGCATTCTGGGCCGGAGGAATCAATGAGAAATGCTTCCGGTCGGTAGCCATCCGGCAGGCAGAAAGCGAAGATGTCGATGGAACGGTCAGGCTCTGTCCAGACAAGACCTGGCCAGAGCAGAAGAGGCCGGAAGCGGCCTGTTCCCGGAGCAGGTCTGCGGCTGCTCTCTGACTGCCGGCAGATTGCGACTCTGCTTTCTTCACACCGTTTTCAGACAGGTGCCCTGTGACGATGCATGATTCTTCGGTTCCCAGCCCCGATGTGGTCCTCGATCTGATCTCTGCCTGCCGGCGATCCAAAGTGATGTTTGCCGGCGTGGAGCTGGGAGTGTTCGATGCCCTGAGCCGGTCTCCCCGGACGGCAGAAGAGTTAAGCCAGGAGCTGCAGACAAACGAAACGTCGCTGGGACGCCTGCTGGATGCCCTGGTCGGACTGCAATTGCTCACCTGCAATGCGTCCGGGGCCTATCAGAACCTGCCGTCGACCGAAACCTATCTGACCAGTCACAGCCCGCGACGGATGACAGGCTATATCAATTACTCCAACACGGTCGGCTGGAAGCTGTGGGAACATCTCGGAGAGGCCGTGCGGGAAGGAGGACACCGCTGGAAACAGGTTTATGGCTGGGACGGCCCGCTGTTCTCTCACTTCTTCAAGGACGAACATGCCAAACGCGAATTTCTGATGGGCATGCACGGCTTCGGGCAGATCAGTTCTCCGCATGTGGTCCGGGCGTTCGATCTGGGAAAATTCCAGCACCTTGTCGATGTCGGCGGGGCGACCGGACACCTGGTGATCGCCGCCTGCCAGGCCTGGCCTCATCTGCAGGGAACCGTGTTCGACCTGCCGGAAGCGGTGCCGCTGGCCCGGGAGATTGTCGGGGCATCACCTGTTTCAGAGCGTGTCAGCGTGCAGGGAGGAGACTTTTTCAAAGACGCACTCCCGTCGGGAGACCTGTATTCCCTGGGACGCATTCTGCATGACTGGAGCGATGAAAAGTCGCTGGCCCTGCTGCGCCGCATTCATGAGGCCCTGCCGGAGAATGGGGCGGTGCTGGTGGCTGAAAAGATGCTCAACCCGAACCGCTCCGGCCCGGACTGGGCCCTGATGCAGGATCTGAACATGCTGGTCTGCACGGAAGGACGCGAACGGACGCTGCAGGAATACCAGCAGCTGCTGGAAACGGCCGGGTTCCGCAATGTGCAGGGCCAGGTGACCGACTCTCCGCTGGATGCCGTGCTGGCATTCAAATAAGAACCCCTCACACAACCTTCCGCGATCCGCTCGCGGAAAGGAAATTTTCATCGTTTGAGAGGTTTTGTTCGCGGTTCTTAGTTCGACTTTCGCAGTTTTCGAGTGTTTGGTGCGTTGGGGATTAGGGTTGAAAGACGGGAGCCAGAGCCTGATTCTTTGAAGATGTTCGACGTCATCAAGGAAGAGGATGGCTCCCATGGATGTTGCTGCGAGTTTTCTCCCTGGATTGCAAGTCTTCGCCGCCGAAATGTCTCGGCCAGCTTTTCAAACCTTTCTCGTTCTGGTCTCCGGATGGCTGCTCGCACCGCGACGCACCATCATCGGCATGGTCCGGGCCAGTGGGACAACTCGGCATCAC
>Ga0182738_1000873_pt1 | contig 40214 bp, 28 predicted proteins | sample eDN5th30CBELigMG_FD_128876 | JGI IMG/M metagenome (GOLD analysis project Ga0182738, IMG submission 128876) | Enriched Miracle-Growth compost microbial communities from Emeryville, California, USA - eDNA 5th pass 30_C BE-Lig MG (version 2)... ...
ACATAGTTTATCAAAACAAATTATTTTAATCAAGAATAATAGTTGAACAGAACAGCCTTTCCTATATCAATCAAATATTAAAGTTTAATTAGTACTTGCTTAATTGCCTCCTGAGCCCTCTTATCCGTTTAGAAATGTTTTGACCTCTCTTCACTTCTTCATGAGAAGTATCTCAATAAACAGTATCCTCCTCCTCATGGAAAATCTACAAAGTTTATCAAAATTTTACAATAAATCTCGCGGTTTATTTGTGTTTATAAAAAATTGTTGAATGAAAACCAAGAAGATACGATTCTGACAGGGGCGGCCTTGACACTTCCTTCCTGAAATTCCCTCTTTAGCCTTCCTCAGGTGAAATTGAATGTGGCTAGAAATTCATCCCATCATTAATTTGATTTTTCTTCCATAACACTGATTCGATGTTTTGAATAAAACAGCTGGAAATGGATCTCTATTATAAAAGAAATGATCTCATTTCAAAGAAACTTCAAGGGACAATTCGAAGCCTTGTTTTTAAAAATTACTTTTTATAAAGTCAGCAATACAACAATTTAAATAAAACTGATGAGATTAGGTCTTTTATAAAAATTAAAATCCCCCAACCTTATTAGAGACTCTCACTAATAACATAATGGTTCTTAAATCAAAGCATACCTCGAATTTGTTTCTCAACCAGCCATCTCACCAGCACCGCCGTACTTCTTCGGCACAATTATTAAACTCAATCGTCGCCCCAAAAACTCCAGTTCACTCTTCCTTCGCACCAAAATCTCCCCAAAACTCCTTTATTAAACCAGATAACCTTCCACTTCTCAACAAAAGTCCTCTCCAATCCTCAAGGACTGCCCTACGGAAACCTGACCAGCTTCCTCTGCTCGAACCAATACCCCTTCAATCAATCAAGGCTTTTACTCCTCGCCACCAAAATTTTTCAATCTTGAAAAATAAAAATCCAATCTTCTCTCCGAAGGCCTCCACACATAGACCTGACAACACTGCTTTGCTAATCAAGACTCCCATTTTATCACCAACGAGTGAAAAAAATCCAAATAGTCCTTTCAAAAGTTTCCTTGATACTAAAGATCTTGAAGGCTCTCCAAACTACTCGGCTTCACCAACTCCTTCACATCGTCAAGTCAAATTTGAAACTCAGCCCCAGATCGTCGTGACTCCAACAGAAAAGAAGGAAGAGTCTGAAGATCGCTTCAAAAGAATTAGAAAATATATCAGACAAATTGAAGAAATCAAAGAGTCTGATCGGCAAATAACAAAAGAGATGAATGAAGACTGCGATAAAGTATTGGCTCTCATTGATGACTCCTTCTTGGTGCTCAACATCAGCGCAAAAGAAATTCATGATACTGTTGGGGATTCGGCCATCACTTTATTTGCGATAGAAAATAATTTCGCTTTAGCGAAACTCTACTTCCCCATTATTCAAGAAATCTCAGAATTCCCTTACAGCTTCCTATCAAAAATCAAACTCATTCTCTTGACTGTCTGTGAAGAGGTTAGTCTCACAAATCCTAGCTATATCAAAGTATTGAACCAGAAAAAGAACAATGGGTTATTTATTTTGAGCGAGTTGACGACAAGAGAGCTTATCAGGGAGCATTTATATAGAGTCATCATGTATCATTTTATCAAGATCGAACCCAACTTTTATCACAGATGGAGAGAAAATTTTGGAGCCCTCAATCACAAAAAGGGAGATCTTCATGATATTGTCCAAACATTGTTATGCATAATTAAACCCACAAAAACACTTAAGCTCACTTTGCCTCTTGCTGAACAAAAAATGAAAATTATGAAAGAAGAACTCACTAATTTCGACTCGATCTTTTTCGACGAAGATTGGTGGAATCTCAAAAGAAGAGAAAAACAATACTAAGTGGAAGATGGGGAAAAAAAGATAAATTCAGTGAATAATCTATATTTATCTTTAAGAGTTTTTTATTTCCAAACTTGGAAGTTAATTGAGTAAATTGAACTAAAAAAGAAGTTGGGTGGAGTGATTTTATTTTCAACACTCCATTCGAAACAAAATTGATCTTTCAGTTTGTATCGTCTTTTTTTTTTGTAATCCCTTATTTGAAAATTTAATCTGCTTATCCTTTTGTGTAAATCTTTAATCGAACCTAGTAAATCCTCAAGTCTCTTTTAAAAAATTACGGAATCTTGGATCTGTTTGGTTTTACTTCATTCTTCTTGAAATTTAGAGTGTTGGGAAACTTTGTCAAAATGAAACAAAACTCAACGAGTGTTTAAAAGTGCGAAAGAAATTTTTTCACATTTCATTTCCAAGCAAAGCTTTTGATTTATTGGAAACTTGAAAAAAGTTCAAAGTGATTTCAAAATCCTCAATCTTCTTTCCTCTCGATTTCTCAGAGAAAAAAATATATTCGAAAAGTTTTTTTTTTCAAAAATTGTTTTGTTGTTTTGAAAAGGGAAATTTAATCGAGAGAAAATGAGCTTTCTTCCATAGTTGGAAAGGGCCATTGGTCGCTTTGGTCAAATGTGGTCGTTTTCACCCTGGATAGTAAAAGTACCCCAAAAAGAAAATTCTTCAAATCTCTAAAAAAAAGCCTTTCTCAAACTTGTCAATAAAAATTAGTAAAGGCTTTAAAAACTTCAAATTTCCTTAAATAAAATTCCAAGAGTTTGATGAACCCTTCCTCTTAGGAAATGAAATATTCGAGATTCTTTCCCCCTTTGTTCCCAGAAAATTCCAAAATCAATTTGAGGTCCACTCGAGGTATTGGTCCCAATTGAGTCAAGTATGCAGTCTGCTTTTCTCAATTCAGTTTCTTTTCTGAAGATAAAATCGAGATTCAACTTTCGAATCACAAGAATATTATTCTTCTTTTTATTATGTATCTGTAGGATTCAAAGAATATTCTGGATATTTGAAATATCAAAGTCATACACTCATGTTGTTTAACAATGAGTATATTCAACAAAGGCAATTTTCAGATAAAGATGTATTGAAAAAAAAATTCGAGTGGATTCATTTGCCTCCAGATTAAAGTTTCCTCTACTGGGAAAAATTTCAGGAGAAGTTGCCATAAAATTTGCCGGATACGATATCAGGAAAAAACCAAATATCATGGCCGGCTTTCCCCAACACTGCTTTCTTCGACCCTTATTTAAATCAAAATGTCTTGTTGTAAATTCTCATTTTTATAAACGATATAATTTATCATATTTTATTTTAAAAGTTTCTTTTGTTATGCATTTTTTTCTCCTGACATGATAAATATAAACTCATTCACTATAATTCAGATTCTCTGGGATGAACGAGTTCTCTGAGCATAACGAGACCGTCTTTGGTTAATTCATTATATTTCAAGTTGTCAGTGAAACCATAAAATCCGTGAATAGCTCCTTCGTACACCAAAGTTTGGACATCTTTGTTCAATTTCCTATGTAACATTCGTTAATTTTCAACCAGTTGTAATCCATTTCTTACACTAATCTTCTCATGAATTCCCATGATTGATCATGCAAAGGATCAAGATCACCGAGAATCAATCTCACGGGTGGAAGTTGCTTCAACAAGTCGTCACAAGCTCTTCCTGGAGATAAGAATGGGTCTCTAGAGGGCTGGGCGTCTTCAGGGACATAGGCATTATTGAACAATGTCAAGAGCTTTGCTGGTAAGATGGTATCATCAATAGAATGGATGAAACTTGGACTGATGAGATCTTTGCTGATTTCAAGGCAAGGATAGATCAAGAAGCAACCATCTGGAGCTCTCAATCCAGCTCTGATCAATCTCAAAGTCAAAGCTAAGAGAAAAAATTAATCACTCAAGCTTTTTAAATATACCTATAGCTAAGTTTCCACCTGCTGAATCACCTGCAATAATAATCTTGTTTGTTCTGATTCCTATAACAAATTAATTTTGCCAATAAATTAATTCCTCGAACCTAAAATAGTTTCTGCATAATTAATAATCCATAAATATGCTTGCCAGACATCATCCAAGGCATCAGGGTATTTGTTAGCAGGAGCCAAACGATATTCTAGAGAGAATTGAACCATTTTCAGATTGTTAGCCCATCTATAAGTCAAAGGTCTATATGATGCAGTGCTAGCAGAAGCAAAGCCTCCACCGTGGATGTAAATAACAACTCCCTCAGTGTCGAGGGCTGAGGGGGCTTTGGAGAAAAGCCCTCTGATTTTTCGGGAAGCATTTCCAAGGGTGCTTCCAAAGACTTGGAGGTGTTCAGGAGAATTAATTCTAATGCCAACCTTATCTTCATTTGAATTGAATAATTCTTTGAAAGCCTGATCTCTTTGAGATGCAAGGTCGGGCTTTTCAAAAGTTTCAAAGAGGTCCTTGGAATAGGCATTAACTGTATTATTTTCATACTCTTTTTGAATCACTTCCTTCGTAATTCTGGGGAAGAGTCTTGGAACGTAGATATACTGATCACATCCAATAGAAGGGAGCTTAAGACTGTTAATCTTTGTCATTATGGGGAGAGCATTGAAGTGAAAGACTTTAAAGGCATGCTCATTTGGATTCATCATATATAAAGAAGACATCACTTCAAGCTTTTCTGCTTGTCCTTTGTATGAAAGTGCTTCTCTCACCAAAGAAATCTTGCTGGAAAAGTCTGGCTTCTCAACTCCCTCAGTTCTGTTTTTGACTATAGTGTACATGAGGCGAATTGCTCCAACAAGTCTCTTATTGTCATGATGGATTTCTTCTGGAGTCAAATCCCTCTTGACGATATTAGTTAATACCAGGAAACTCGATTTTTACCTTGAATGTCACAAACTTGTTCAAGTCTTGCCAGTCTTGAGAAGTTTTTAATTGTGAAAATAAATTAGCCTTGGAATGTAAAGCAAACTTTCCATAAAGTTCAACCAAAAGTCCAGCTCTAAAAGCCTAGAAACGATGATAAGTTTAGTAACTGAGCCCTTCTGAAAACTAACCAAGATTTGGATCCAACCGTTGTTGAGCTCTTTCTTCACATAAGACTTTTTGCCTTCATCATCTTGAACAAAGAACCCATCAACTCTTGTTGCCACCTTCTTGAGGAATGTTGCGTTCACATAATCAAGAACATATTGAAGCACCACTGTGTTGATGTCTTCGGCGCTTTTGACTTCATCATAAGCTTCCCTGATTGCCTTGAATTTTTGCTTCAGAGATGCAATATCTTCATTGGAGTCAAAAATTTGAGAGGTGAATTCCATATGTTCTCTCAGTGTCTCCAAAACCTCAACCAATCTTTCCAATTGTTTCTTATCCTCAGCATCGGCTTCTTGGAGCAAAGTGATTCCATTCTTAAGAGATTCGATCTGATTCTTGATCAGTCCAGCAGCTGAATGAATTTAGGATAGAAAGAATAGAAAGAGAAACTGTCTAATAAAGAGGCCTTGAATGACTTCAAATGAGCAATGTGCTCTTCACCTTTGTGATTAACAACTTCCATGTAAACAAAATAATTATTTAATAAAAATTCAAGAAAGCTCCAAATTTAAGTCTGTTTTCACCGAAATTAAATTCTAATCAACCACACACTGAAAATAAAAACTTTATTTTATATATATTTTCATAGTTTATCCAAGTAAATGCGGCGAAAACACTGAGAAAACCAATTTATCTAGCAACAAATACAATATTCTCTTCATTCATTGCATATTCAGGATCAAAGTCTGGTCTCGGTTTAATTTTTTAATAAAAGTGTCATCTATTCTTTATTGATTAATGATTCATATCCTATCTTTGAAGAAAGCAAAGACAAAACAGATAAACTTCGATGTAACAAACTTGTGAGTGGGTGGATACAGAGAATTCTGTTTTTCCGAAAATTTCATCGTCAGCACTATGATCATTAATTTTTATAAATTATTGTTGACGTGATGTGATGTCATAATGTCTCCTCGATAAATAATTTTTATCAAAATCGGGGAATCAAATTTATACGATTCAACCTTTTCGAATTCTTTCCAACAACTAGTCGTTAACGAATTTTATTTATTCTATTTGCAAATAATTTTATTAATATCCCCTTCTTGATGGACAATCCAGCTTCAACTCGAGCAGCTCTTCTTACAGGAAAGTCTCTTGAATGGGAAGATGATCTCTCTGTCAATATCTCTCGCTCTGAAAAACAGCAAGAGCTTCCTTTGTTATTTAGCGGAAAGTCCTCAAGCATCCGACGCTCAAAAATGAAATGGGTTGCTTTATTTCTTGCCAGCATGCTCAACTTTGCACTGTATTTTAACCTTCATGGCCCACAATCTCTGCAGCCTCCTCTTCAAGAAGTCTTTGACATCGGAGACTCGAAATTCAACATTATTTATAGTGTTTACTCACTACCAAATATTGTTCTCCCTCTGTTGGGAGGATTTCTTATTGACTTTCTTGGAGTCAGAGCAGCAATAAACCTCTTTGGATTTTTTGTTATTCTTGGACAAGGGGCTTTCACTTATGGAACTTATATCAAAAACTTCCAATTCATGGTTATTGGACGATTCATCTTTGGCCTGGGCGGGGAAAGTCTCACTGTCTCCCAGCTCCCTTTTCTGGCAAAGTGGTTTTCAGGTAAAGAACTGTCCTTCGCTTGGGGTTTTGTCAAAGCTGCCTTGAGGTTCGGAAGCTCCTTGTCAAGCTTTCTGATTCCAAAGATCTATCTCGCCTCTGGGACGCTCTATGCTCCATTTTTAGTTGGTCTTGCTCTGACGGTCATTTCTTGGCTCTTTGGATTGCTTCTTTGCTACTTAGATAAAATGGCTGACAAGCAGGAAAGTCTTCTCCAGACCAGCGGCTTTTCAGATGATAGCGTCAAACTCAAAGATTTGAAAAATTTGCCCTTTCTCCTCCATCTTCTTCTTATCAGCTATACTTGCTTATATGGTTCTGTGTTTGCACTTTCAAATAATCTCAATAATATTCTCGTGAGAAGATTTGGTTTTGATGTCAATGAGGCAGGAAACCTTGTCATGATGATCTATTTAATTTCTGCAGTTTCAAGCCCTCTTGTCGGAATCATCGTCACTCGATTTGGCAAGCGAATAAAAATGATGTTCGTTGCAACATGCATCCTCATCCTAAGCCAGATGGCACTCAATTTTATGGAAGATAGAACCCCAGACGACCCCAATTCAAATGTAATCATTGCATTGGTTGGAACTTCCATCTTCTTTGCCATGTACAGTATCTTGTTTTGGCCTTGTATCCCTCTTATTGTGGAGAAGAAAGTTATCGGAACAACAACAGGACTTATTACTTCAGTCTACAACTTACTGTTAACAATTTTACCTATCGGCCTGGGTATAATTCATGATGTGACAGAAGATTTTCACTTTGGATATTTTTGGACTGAAATTGCTCTCATTCTGCTCCTAACTATAGGTTTGGCCATAGTCCTCTGGATCTATTTCGAGGATATCCAAACTGGCAGACGCCTTGATAAAAGCGCAAAAGACTTGGAAGACGAAGAATTTGAAGAAGAAGTTAGTAGTGGTGACATATTAGAATCCTCCAAAAAATAATGGATGAAAAGCGTCCTGTCTGACATTTGAGACTGATTAAAATTTTCCTGAATGTTTTACTTGGTATTTTCACAGTAATCTCATTTCAAAAAAACTACTTCAGAAGACTGTTATGTGTATAAAATACCTTCATGTTCTATCATTTTCTTCTTCTTATTTGAAGGAGATGCAATAAAAAAAAGCTCACCATAAAATTTCGTAGATCCGTCATTGACATATTATTCTTGATAAACCTTTATTAGAAAATTAAAGGGCCATTTTTTGCTTTGCTTGTGTTGTTGAAGAAAAAAGCTCTGTTTGATTTTGGAGGTGACGAAAGAATTTAGCTATCTCATCAAACAAAAATTTTAAGTTCACTAAAATATGGAAAACTGTGATGGAGAAAAGATCCCTTTGAGAACAAACAAAATATTAGAGTTTATTCTTTTTTATTCAAGGTGTAAATTATTAAAATGATGTCACCTAACGTCATATGGTTATCGAATTAAAAAATTATTAATCATTTGGATGAAAATTTTGGTTTAATAAGATCATCTCTCAAGTGAAGAGAAATTTTCATGAGGCGAATTGAGGAAATGTATGGATTTCACAACAACCCTTCAAATCAAACTTTGCCTTGGAACTCAAAGTGATAAAAGTTTTTCCTCAAAATTTGGGAGATTGAAGGAACTCATTCAATAGCTGGACTCAATCTTTTTCAGCAACAACAAAAAAATCAATTTTTATGTTTCTCAAAACATTTGCAAGTTTATCAATTCATTTCCACTCCAGTCGTAAAGTGTTTCTTTTGAAATTCATTTTCTCAAATTTTCTGTCATATATAAGAATATGTCTCTCAATTACAAAAGAGAAAACGAACAAGTTTAACCAAAAAGAGAGAAAGACCTTCCTTATGTAAGGCCAATTGAAGATAATTTCTTTCTTCCTGGATCAGTGAAATTCATTTAAATTCCGTCATTTCGTTGGAGGAGATAGAATTTTTTCGGAAACTTTGAATTTCAATAAATTACTTTGTTTTAATTGTTTTGAAAGGTTCAAGACTGATAGATCACTGCCATTATTCTTTTAAAATGAAGTTTTTATTAGATCACATTATTTTATGCTTTTTGTTTGCCCAAATATCATTGAAGAAATTTTTCTTTTGAAAAAGACAAAATTTTCTTTTTAAAAAAAGGAATTTTGTAAAAATCAAAGAAAGTCTCAAGGTTTTAAGACTCAAACTTCAAAAATCTACGAAAATGATGAAATTATGGATCCTTACAAATTACACTTTTAAATGAATAAAAATTCGAAATATTTTATGAAGAAGAAAAAGAAGAATATTCTTGAAAGAATAGCAGTGAAAAATGAGATTTTTTTCGTTTTTTGTAAAATCTCATTTTGAGGCTTCTGTATAAAGAATTGTTTGAGATCTCAGAAAAGTTTATGGTAAAACTTAGAATGAGGAAAGGAATCCATTATTTATTGAACGTTGATTTTCTTCGTGAAATTGAATGGATATACTTCAAAATGAAAACGAGGTCAATCATTCTCACAAAAACTCTTAAAAAATCCGCAAAAAAAAAAAATGATTTTTAAATTGAATCCCTCAACTGATTTTTCTTCAAGTTTTCTTCTCAAAATTATTCATCTGTCCTTTATTGTTATTTTTCCTAGAGAAATGTCCGGAAAACTTCATTGAAGAAGGTCTTTGGAAAAAATCTTGAGATTATTGTGTTTTTGTTGTTTATTGAAAAAGATAGGATAAAAGAATAATTCTTTTATAATTATTCTGCCCAGTGTTGCCTATTGTTCACCAAACCTTCCGACATAGTCGGAATATCAGGAAATGCTTTCCGCCTTATATAAAAAAATTATAATATTAAAAAATTTTTTATCAAGGAGTCGGAAGAATTTTTGAAAATGTCGGAAAATCTGAAAATATTTTTCACTAGATGACAGAAAAGTTAAATTTTCTATCCATTTTATGGAAAAGCGCCAAAGTAAAATCAGATAGATCTCTATGATAAAAAAAACGAAATATCACCTTTTTATGAACAAAGCTAACCTAGATTGACTTGTTCTTTTTTCGCGAAAACTGAATATTCAGAAAAAATTTGTTTCTTTGTAAAAACTCAATTGGTAATTTAACAATTCTGTTTGTCATAAGAAACACGAGTTAAATCAACCAAAAATTTTTATCTTGAAATTTTTCCTTATTTCTTTTCTTCAATTCTGTTTAAAAATCACTTTATTCTTAGTTTTCATGAGAACAAAAAATTTTGACACAACTAAAAGTTTGAGTTCAAAACTAAAAAACAGTTGAGTTAGAACAACTACTTTTTTTTTTAGACCGCCGGATCATTGCCTCAATGAAAGGAATATCGATGAGAAAAATGTAAATTTGGCCCTGAGGGCGAAAAATTGCCGCTTGGGGATTGATTTCAGAATAGACATTTTTATCTGCGTGTAAGTAAATTTAGATCAAAGGTTCTGCCATCCCGAAAGGAGTTAAGGAAAAGACTTTCGTGTTCTCATCAAGTTCAAAAAATTTTTGAAAAGGGAAATGAACAAAATAATTATTGAGCCAGTGAGTCAAAGACAAGAAATAAATTTGACAGACAGGCAGAGAGAGAAAAAGCTATCAATATCCCGCCCAGTAATTCATCAAAAGAGATAAAAAAATATGTTTGCATTCCAATTCGAACAACAGCGGTCCAGTCTCCTGGAATTTAAGCCAAAATAATAAAAGTAAATTTATTTTCGTTAAATAATTCTCTATCTCACAACAACAATGTCCTCTTCCAATATCGACAGCTTAACAACGTTTCAGCTTCCTTCACTTGAGCTTGAGCAACAGAAGGAGTTGTGCAATGTTGCTCAAAAATACTACAATTTCTTTGGTTTTACTGATGGATGCCTCATTTTTCTCAGATACTATCTCAAAGAAAACTTCGAATTTCTCAAGTACTTTGGAGAATCTACGACTCTCATGAACCAAGGATGTCACAAATTCTTACAAGCATGGTCTCAACTGCAGAAAGACCCTTCACCTTTGATTAAAGGAATTTTCTGCCAAATAGAAAATATAATTTCATTATCTTCTTCTTTTTCTCCGATTGAGTTCAAAGTTGAGGAAGAAATCAGAGAAGACTTTTCAAAAAAGATAAACTCACTCAAAGGTCTCCAGAAAACCATAGACAGCAAGTTTCAAACTGCCTGGAGGCAATGTCTCCTCCAAACCAGTATCTATTACCAAAAGTTTGAAGAATATAAGCAGCAAAACCAGAAATTAAGGAGCACCTACGAGAGATATGAAAACCAGACGAGAGATCAGAAAGCCTACAACATTACTTGGCTTGAAAAGCTTGACGCAAAAATGAGCCTCAAAGTGGATAAGTTTAAAAAGGAAAAGGAGGAATTCGAAAAGGTTTCCTGGGAAACTCAGGAGAACTATAAAGCCATCTTAACCTTCTTTGAGGAAAAGAAAGAGACAATCGAAGAGTTTATTCAACTCTTTTTGAGTATTTTGATAGAAATGACCATGTTTATCATCGAGAGGGCTCAAGAAAACTTCGTCTACCTGAAACAAGCCACTTCTGAGATTCTTCTCAAATTGAAAGGACTGAATCTCCAATGCGACTTTGAGCAAGAAAACCTCTTTATTAAAACTCTACTTGACAAAAACGTCTCTTCTTATGCGCACCTAAAAGAGATGAGTAGAGTTAATCATCTAAGACACGAGTTTCTGATCGGCTTCGGCAGTTTGTCTCAGGATACGATGCAGCTCTGCCAAGATTTTATTGAAAAGTTTATCTTTTTTGAAGAAAAAAACACCATAAGCAGCCTTTTCTCTCAAATCAAGGAAAAAACCTCTGAAATCATAATGCCTTTCGAAGAGTTTCTTGAAGATATTAAAAATATTTTTATCAGGTTTTTCAACCTTGAAAAGTTTGAGAGTGAACATATTATTCAAGAAATTGCCTCTCAGCGCTCGAAGGCTTACTCGCAGTTAACAAGTAGCGTTTCAAAAGTGCTTTATAACCCAAATTCGACTCAAGAAGATTCGGCCTCTCCTCAAGAGAATAAAATGAAAGTTATTCAAGAGGAAGTTACGCTTTTCTTGGATAGAGAAACGAGTTTTGCCAAAGCCTTTGTTAAAGATATGGAAAGACTTTATGAAAACATGAATCAGGGGATCTGGATGCGGATCATCCAAATCTGCCAAAAGAGATTGTCTGGACTGCAAGAACAAGTTACAGAGGAAAAACTCAAAACTGAGGTCCAAAAAATCAAATCAAGCATCATAGGCAAGCAGACTGTTAGCCTGCTTCTGCCTCAAGATGAAACCGACTTGAAGGCCATTGAGCTCATTAGACGAGGTTCCTCGATGACCCCCGTTGGAATAGGCATCCCAGAAGAGTTCCAAACTGTAGCAGATGAAAATAATGAATCTCAACTTCATTTCATTGACAAGTACAATAAAGGAGAATTCAAGTTCTTTAAAGAGAAAAAAGCTGAAGTTCTGGCTAAGCTCTTGAAAAAAGAGAATGAAAAGAAGTTACAGGCCATCAGTGCTACTCCATCGTACAAAATCGAAGATTCACAAAAGGGCAGATTCCGGTGTGTTTCTTCAGATGAAGGGGAGAGGATACTGGAAAGTTTTGCTTGCGCTTTCGTCGATAAGATTCTTCTCCAAGGAAGAATGTATATTACAACCAAGAAGATTGTTTTCAAATCTCACTTCAATGGCCAAACGTTATTTGGCTCAACGATAATATGCTTGCCTCTTGAAGACATTGTTTTTGTACAAAAAAAGAAAAATACCTTTGGATTGGAAAATATGATTGAAATCATAACTAAAAAAGGAGTTCTCGAATTTACATCCTATGTCTTTCGAGACCAAGCTTTTGACATCATTGAGCAGACCCTGAAGGCTGTGCATCCAAGTTATGCGAGAGAATATAGAAACAAACGATCAATGTCAAGCTCTTTGGGGGATATCTTGGATCTTGATGCCCTCGAAGAAGTTGAACAGAACGGGAACAAAAAAGTCGAAGCTAAAATAAAAAAGACTAAGCAAAGGGAGAGAGAATTTCAGAGAAGAAATAAAGCAATTCTTGCGCAAATGCCTCCATTGGAGAAATTTGAGCAACTTGCCTTTAAACTAGATTATGATATTGATTACAACACATTTGTTCAAGTCATCCTTGGAAGCGAGTCTCTGACTTTTAAAGAAAAGAACTATTCTTGCTTTTGGAATCTCTATGAAACTCAAACTGGGAGTTACAATATTCAGGTCAATGATTGGAATAAGGAAATGCCCAGTAATGTCACAAGCAAAAAAGCCCTCTTGTCCCACCTGACTCCTCTCGAAAGAGCTTGCAAAGGAACCAGAGACTTGGCAGTCTCCTTACCAGGTGTTCCCAAAAAAATCACGTATGACCAGAAACAGACAGCTTACTTTGTTAATGAAGCCCTTGCAGCATTACATTTGGATGTCACCCTCGTAGAAAAAATCCCTTATGGTGATGCTTTTAAAGCTCGAACATGCTTTATTATAAGGGATACTGGAAAGAAAGATGATCAAAAGGGAGTTTCAATCGAATGCAAATATTATTTTGAGTGGTTTTACTCCACAATAATGAAGAAGATGTTGATCAAAGGTGCAACAGACGAAATCATGGCTGCAAAACCAATTTTTGAAAAGTTAATTGCTGAGCTTAAACAAGAAGGAATATTTGATCAGAAATACGCAGAGCTTCAAGTCTTGAACCAAGAAGAGGACCAACTCAGCTCGAATGAGATGATTTTAGATCAAGAGAATGAAGATGATATTGACATTGAAAGTAAAAATGATGTCGAAAATCAAGGAAGACAGGATCAAATTCAAAACCTGCAAGAAGCAGCCCTTGAAAATGCAATTCCTAAGTTTAGGGTCTCAAAACGAGTTTTATTTGTTTATTTTTCTATGGTACTCTTACTTGTAAACTATCTGTTCATCAAAGTTATCAAAATTATTCCTGAATAACCATGCGAAGGTGTAATATTCTATAAAATTTCAAATCAACTCACTTAAATCGTTCAATTTTTCGAAAAAAAATTGTTCGTGACTATTTTTATTCATTGACTGACTAATGATTAAAATTATCTCATAGCAACTTCGAGGACGAAATATTTTTGCAACTTTGTTCCAAAAATATATTATTTCTATTCAGCAAACAACACTTGCAACCCATCCAAAAATTTTACAACTCTCAGTTCTATAGTCATTTCTCTCTCTCTTCGAAGATGATTTGGATTCGAGGAACTGAAGAACCCACGGTATTGTGGCGGTGGTTTATAATTTTGCCGACAATTATTTTAGTATCTGCATTTTTTAATCCAGTTTAAAATAAAATGCCTTGCTTGAGTGATTGCCAGGACTCTCTTTTGGGGTATTCGAAACTGCTTTCAGGGCTCTTTACAGTTCTCGCAATTGGAATCTCAGCCCATCAAGTAGGGAGACATCTCAAAAATTTTACAAATCCTTTCTTTCAAACGAAAACCATCAGTGAGTATTTCATCCGAGTTTCAAATCCTCATCTTTGACTAGTGATCCTTCTCATGTCTCCATTTTACGCCTTAACCTCATTTTTAACCATATTGACCCAGGTACGGTTCTTTTCAGCCTCTTGGGATTGAGTTGTTAGGACTATCAAGGCTATTTTGCTCTTTTCAGGGATATCTACGAAGCTGTCCTCATTTATGAATTTTTCAACCTTCTTTCTTCATATCTCGCTTTCGATCACGATTTGGTAACAAAATAGATTGAATTGTGTATCCTCAAACTGCTCCCGTAGAGATCCATCGATTACGAAAGAATTTATGAAATGTTATCAACTAAAGGTGTTACGAAGCATATTTGGCCAATGAATTACGTTTTCAAAGATCTTATTCTCATCTCGTAAGTTATGAGTCTTTTTTGAGATCTTCATCCTTCAAAGACGCTTGAGAGGAAGGTGGTTTTTCAGAAGCTGTCGACTCTACGTCCTTCAATACTTAGCAATTAAGCCAACTGTCACTTTCTTGCTGATATTTGTCTATGCTTTTCAAGCTTCGGTAAATTCAATTTCACTTTTCAGAAATTTCTCAACACAAAATAGATTTGGTTCTACTACTTCTTCCAGTTTATTGTCATGGTTTCAGTTACTCTATCGCTCTATTACCTTGTTCTGTTTTATCAAATTTTACACGTCGAACTTGCTTATGCCAGACCTCTTCTCAAATTCTTGTCAATCAAAGGCGTTTTATTCTTTACATTTTGGTAGGAAAAAAGTTTACGAGGTCAAAAATAATTTGCTATAGGCAAAGTGTGGCAATATATCTTTTCAAAAGACCATTATTATCAGTTTTTGGACCAATTAATGAGCATAGAGCAGAGCTTATCATTGCAGTTTTAGAAGTAAACAGAATTTAGTCTTGAAAGCTTTACAAAAAAATAGTGTCTTTTGGTGTGCTTTGAAATGGTTGTGCTTTCTGTGATGACGACGGTTGCTTTTAGTTATAAGGATTTCAAAGAAATGCAAAAAACAGGCTGGCTTCTTGAAGAACAAAGCATGATGGACCTAGGAAAAAGACTAATGAATAATGTTGTATCAGAGAGTTTTGTTACAACTTTGGAGGATCTCAGAGAGCTGGGAGACCCACTTCAAAATCCATTCAGATCATTCAAACAAGGTGAAGTCAAAAAGGGAGGTAACTTGAGTAGCAGTACTGAGACAGATACAAATCTCGGAGATAAGGACTCAAGTACAAAAATCCATGAACTTCCTTCCGTCATTCCAGGATTCTTGAATAAGTAACTACATTCTGTCCTGTAAATTGTATAATTCAAATGTTTTTGATAATTTATTGAAAGTCTCGAGAAATGTTTATTTGTCGTCAAGAAGTTTTATTCAGGAAACGTGGCTCAGGTATTGAACAAAATTGATGAAAAATATTTATTTTTTGGATTCGAATTAATTGATAGATCTCGAATTTTCTGATTCCTGCGAGAAAATTTCCTCTTCTGAAAATAATTATTCAAGGATAATATTGCAAGTACAGATTTCTCAGTTAGACTTACATGCAGAAAAAACGTGATTACCCGACAATTTGAGGCAAATTCCTTAAATTTCATTTTTGTTCTGCAGGCCATATAACTAAATATACTCCTTTTAGAAAATTTTTGGATGTAAAATAAAATAAATAAGTTATTTTTAATTATATAGACAATAATATTTTACAATATGAGGACATTTGTTTTATTAAAATCTCTCAAAGTTTATTTAGAAAATCAGATTATCCATTTGAATGGAGCCAGATACACCGATGTATTCTGGTTCAATTGGAGCTGAATTTCTTATTTCATCTTTCAAACATATTGCCCAAAGGAGGTGATCTTCCTGATCACCGAAATTTCCACCAACAAACTTGGGAGACCAATCCCATTTATCTCTCTTTTCTTTTTCAATCAAATCTGGGTGAAGAACATAAAGCGTTGCGTTTTTGGTGTAGTTTAAAAGTGCAATATTCTTAAACTTCTTCAAGTCTTGAACAAGTTCTTGGAACTTATTTTCCTCATTGATCGACCCAAGAACCCATCCAATTAAAATTTTCTTGTTTTTGTAATCAAGCGGACTTTGGTTGTTTAACAACTATCAGAAAAAATTATTTTAAACAAATTTGCAATTTGATCTACCTGTTCAATTGAATTGAAACATTGAATTTTATGAACTTTTTCTTGGAAATGAATCTCATTTCCTATTCTTGGGAATTTTATTATTGATTTATAGTTTTCATTCGTTTGGAATTCACAACCATCAAGCTTAATTACATTGTTTGCCGCAATCTGATATTCAACATGCCCTTGAAAAACCTACAATTTAGTTAGTGAAAGAACTTGGTTGGTTAATCTTTACTTTTAATATGATTTTACTTTGAAACCTTTCTGGTTCTTCGTTTCTTTTCTCAACAGTTTGTTTTGGTGGCGGTATGTTTAAGCTTCTTTCCCGAAGAATCTCAACTTGTGTTGGCTGTTGCCAACGTCGGTGCTTTTCTATAACAATTTCGCGAGGCCAGGGGTTGTGATGAGTCAAGGAATTGACTTCTTTCTTCTCAGGAGGAAAGAGGAAATCTTGAAAGATTAAAGGATTTTTTATCTCAGATTCTTTGATTGTGCTCTCAGTGTCAAATGCACAGCAAGTGCTTTTAGAAATTTCAAGTTGGTCAGTTTTGAGTTGCTTCACAACTTTTGGGGATTCACTCGTGCCTTTTTGGAAAATAAACACTTTTGAAGGTATGAATAAATCTTACCAAGACCAAGCTCTCTATCATCAAAGAAGCTATGTGATCTTTTTTCAAGGACTGAAGAGGAAGAAGCTGCTGCTGGTGAGTGTGCTTTATTTGATCCTTTTGTAGCTCTAACTGCCTATCATGAGATGTTTAGAAAGAAAGTCATCATATTCGATTTACTCTTCTCCTTTGTCTATGTCTCTGACGGGAACTTTTAGACTCTCGCCTTCGATGTGTTTGTTCTATCGGGATAAAAGAAGGTCTCGTCTCCTCCTTCTTTCCTTTGAATAACTGTAGGACCCAGTTCAACATTTTAGATCGCCAAATTAAGCATAAAAGTATTTTTTCGAATTATTTCAAAACAAACAAACAGATACATAGATGATTTCAACGACTTTTCATGTGGCGCCAAACTAATTTTTTGAATTTACTTCGTCAACTAAATCCATTCTGATTGGTTATCTTCTCCAAGTGTTTTTACTTTCATATACTTTTACTTTCAAACTATATTCTTCTAGAAATTTCAAAGTTTTTCAAAGTAAGTTAGACCTTGAGAGATGATCAAAACATGTTTATATAAATAATACAATTAATAATTTTTTTGCTAAAAAAACTCCAAGCATTATAGATTTTGTCGGCGAAGTATTGCAACCTTCTTTTTATTGTGAATAACTATCAAATCAGTTAATTTCCTATTTTCCCAAAATTTTTACTTTTATAAGTTTTATTCTTTTTATCTTTTCCGCTGAATTCATCCATAAATTCTTTGTTTTTAAATAAATGTTCATGTTTTCCTCCAAGTAAATTTGGTAGTTTTATTGTGGGAGCAGATGCGTTGTAATCAGCCATTGGTTTCAATTCTCTCTTTTGTTCGATCGTCATTGTGTTGATTGCGTTGAGATTTTGCACCTTTGGTTGCCATGGAAGGGTCTCCCCACCAAAGGTTCCTTTCTTTTGTTCATTTGATTCTATTCCAATTGTAAGTCAAAAGGACAATTCTCCCAAGTTTACTTGATTTCCTCACATGCTCAGCGTACCAAAAATCATCAGGATTCTCAAATTTAGGCTTCTTTTCTTCTTGATTTTCTTTCTCAGCAACAGCAGCAGTGGGAGTTTCGTCTTCATATTGAGGCTCAACAGTCGGACGATACAGTCCCCATTGAGGCTTCTTTTCCTTCCTTGCTTTGGTTTCTTCAGTGTCTGGAATATAATGATTCAGCTTTGCTCTCGTCCACTATTGGAATTATTAGAGGAATTTGGGTCTCAATATTGTTTACAATTAAAGTTTCGACAACATTTTTCATATCATCAATTTCATTCGTCAGCTCTTGGATTTCTCGATCCTAAAATACATGACAAATCCCTTCTCATTAAACGGGTACTTTTTCTTGGTTAGCGTTGATGAGTTTATGGATTTCGCCATTATAACTGTCGATTTGTGACTCTTGCTCGTTTATTCTATATTGTGCTTCTTCTGAATGCGTCTCTCTGGTACACTTTGACTCATGAAGATTTCTTGAAGTATTATCCAATTCCCTATTGATCTCTTAGAAAACCAATCATTCTCCTCCTGATTATTACTGAATCATCAGTTCCTTTTCTTTCAAAAAGTTATCCAAAACTGCCTTTTCATTTTCTGCAAGAACCCGATCTTCAATTGCTCTTCGTAATGCAGGTGTTATTCTTGTTTCAACTTTCTACAAGACAAAGGAGAGTTGATAAAACAATCAAAACAAAGAATTTACTCCTCTAAACAAGTCGTCCTCCCCTTGCTTGACCTCATCGAAATTGGCTCTATCTTGCTCAAGATCTTTTATTAACGCTGCTCTTTTCTAACCATTTATGAGCCCACTCATTTATACTCTATTTCTTACCTGTCTTTCAACTTCAATTATCACAAATAAGTTTGTCATTGTAGTCTATTCACACTCAATTTTTGTCACTTACAAGGAAAATCTTACCTCTGCTCTCATTAATTGGGCTTTGAGATAATTCAACAAATGATCTTTATGTTGGGGAACTTCATCATGCTTGCCTCCTTGAGACTATATCATTCAGGTTAAATTTGAGCAAACCATAAACTTACTAAGCGTCTGCCACCTGCTTCATTTTCATTGCTGAAACCCATGCCGTTAGGTAGAATATTCTCATCCATCTGGAATTGTTCATCCAACAATAATTGAGAAGCATCTTCGTGACTATTCTGTGCTTCATTCAAATCACCCAAAACATCGAAATCATTCTGCATTGGTTGATTTCGTTCAGTCATATTAGTGAAACTGGATCAAAAATCAATAATAATAATTTGGTAAGTAAATAACTTTTCTCGAGGGATTAGCACAACTATTTTTAACTGAAATAACGGAAAATGTTTAGATTATTTTTCTCATCAAAATTACAAAACATGTTAGTTTTGTCGTAAAATACCAATTATTTGACGTTTGACGAATTGAACAAAAGAAGTAAATCTCTCTTGTTCCGGGATCTTTTTGAAATTTAGTAAAAGAATTCTAAAAGCTCAAAACGAACCCAACAAATATTTCTAAAAAGAAACTTGCTTAGTCAACTTAGAGTTCTGTAACACTTAATAAATCTCTTTGAATTTCTAATTTTTCAGTGGAGAATCAGAATCAACTTCACAAAAAGAATCTTTTTTGAAAAAAAATTTCAAGGAAACCTCATTTTTCCCTTTTTTGAAAAAACTTTGCTCAAAAAAGGTTCAGAATCTTCTCAACTGAGCAACTCAAAAACAAGTGTTATTTAAATTCTCCTCTCTAATCTTCTTGAAAAATCTGATATCTTTAACCCGAGCGCCTTTTGAGAAGCCTCGAATTAACTTTTACAAGACAGGAAAAAACACATTTTTGACAAAGGAATGAAAGGAACTCTGCTCTGCTTAAAATGTTATAAATGAGCATATTCAAAAAATTTGGATTTCCTCTCTCGCTCTCTCACAAATATCATCAAGATTTGTCCCAATGGTGATGATGATACGGTAATTCAACTTGTAAAATTTTGTTGTTAATGTTAATTTGTTTGCGATTTAATGCTAAACATCAGAACTTTCGGCGCAAACTTCAGTTAAAAAAAAATAAAAATGATTCCTTCACAAAGTTATCATGGTCTCGCGGAAGGCAAATCATCCAATTTGAACGACTATCAAGCAAACCAGCAAGGATATGACATCCTTACCCAGCACACGTTTTCAGATCTCACATCATTTGAGTAAGCCGACTCTTTTCAAGCACCCTAACCAAATCCTTGAAGGAAAGTGTTGAAGGAAGCTGAAAAACTGTTGGATTTGATGAAAGATGCCTATTTCAAACATCGCTTGGATGAAGTAAATAGTTGGCCTCAAAATAAAGACATTAAATTATCTTCCCAGGCATATAGAAAATTAATATTATGCGAGAGTTTGAAAGCCAATTTGACTCCTGAAGAGAAAGCGAGATTTGATGAATTCTTGAAGCGTGAAGAAAAGATCATTGCTGATATCAAACAGGATCATCAATACCTGAATGAAATCCTCAAGGAACTCGATAATGACGAGGTATAATGGAAAAAAAGTTGTTAACCTTGATGATTTTAAATAGGGCTGGACCGTTGAAAGAAATGATGGTTTAAAAGTCTTGTACAAAAAAGACTCAGCCACAGGTCTTATATCCTTAAGAATGGAGGCAGAAATTGAAATTCCACTTATTAACATGATAACTTTGATCAATGAGGTCGACCTTTGGCCTCATTGGGTCCCCTTTATCCGAAAACAAGCTGAAGTGATTATTCCTTGAATGGATCTTATTTACTTTGTTTAGGTGAAAGTAATTCATAGAGGAGCAAAAGTCTATTATTTGGAAGCTGGTTTGCCTTATCCTCTTCCCAATAGAGACATGCATATTTACGGAATTGGAGTTAATAGACTGTATGAAAATGGAACCGTCATGATCATGGCAAAATCTGTTGATCACGTAATTTCACCTTCAAAATTACTCACTCACTTCCCATGTCTTTAGGATTTAGAATTCTTTAGAAGCCATAATGCTCAAAAAATTGAAAAGCCTGGAAGCGTCCATGTTGATATTCATTTAGGTGCATTCGAAGTGAATCCTTTGGGCCCAAATAAAATTCACTATCGCGCCGTAGTTCATGCCAATCCCAATTTTAGCTGGGTCCCTGATTCAGTTATAAATTTTACTATCAGAAAAGTAAAAAAAGAACTTTGATTAAGAGGTTGAAACTCAACTCTTCTTTAGGCATCAGGATTCATTTTCAACCAAATTGTTAAACATGCCAAGAAATTCAAGGGAAGCGCATGGGAAGAAGAAACACAAAAACCTGGAAAACGCGAATTTTATGATTGGCTGAATAATGAAGTTAATGAATACTTTGAAAAAGAAGCAATCTTAAAAAAATAAATTTTTTTGTATTCCTCTATTTTGGAAAATGGTTTTTTTTCATCCTGAATAAAGAAGCAATGGTTTTCATCAAATATTTCTCAAACTTTTCAAATCACAAAAAAATAACAAATAAATTACAAAAAATTAAATAAGATGACTGAGTTCGACTCTTTGCTCTTTACAAAAGATATAAACATGCATAAATAATCTTGGAAATCTCTCATTAAAATAATTCCAAACTCCAGTTGGCATTTTTCCCAGAGCTTCTTTCACTTCTTCTGATAACTCATAGTAATGATTTTTCTTATTTCTTATCACCTAATAAAGAGAGGTTTTAAAATGATTTCTTTTAACTCATTTTACTCTTAAAAGTTCTTTGACGCTCTTGAAATCATAAAATCTGAAAGATGTCAGGTCCTGAATCTAATTTGACGGATTAATATAAAATCGTTTTCAAAACAAAATACCAAAGCTTGGTCGAGAGCTTTATTCCAAGGAGTTGGAATGGCTCCTTTATTTTGACAATATTCTTCCAACATTCTTCCAAGTCTCGGATCTACAAAGAGAACGTGTTAAACTCAAACTCCAAATCAACCCTACCTGTGGACTCAACGAAGTCGCTGACTTCCTGGATAAAAGCAAGTTTTTTACCGTCGTCCCAGAAATAGGGGTGGTTCAAGACATCATCTATTGTATATCTTTCATCGGGGTTAAACTTTATCATGCATCGAATCAAATGCTCCAAAGCCAAATCTTCGAGGTAATTTAATCGGGGTCGATTTGCGAGGATATTTGCTTCTCTCTCATGCCTTTCACCGAAAGGATGTTCTCCGTTTGTATGGAGATAGTAGAAAGTGCACCCTAATGAAAAGATATCCACTGCTTTCGATTTTACATCTGTCTTTCTCAACATTTCTGGCGCTTTCCACCCAGTGCTTCCTGCTTCCTAATAGAATTTTCAATATACTCAGTCTCTTAGAGTTTTTGCTTACGGTTAAGAAGTTTTCTTCTTCTGGTTTGAGAATCCTTGAAATGCCAAAATCTGCCAATTTAGCGTCTAGGTTCATTGAAAGCAGAATATTCTCTGGCTTAATATCTCTATGGATAATTCCAATTCGATGGAGATATTGCAATCCTTTAGCAATCTCAAAAGTAAACTTTCTGACAGTTTCGGGAGTTATCGTCTTTTCCCGATAAATCTTTCTGATCGCTTGCCTATAATTTACAATATCTTTCGAGCTAGATCCAAAATCAAATCCATTATTCTCTTTTGGTTTTGAATCTCCTTTCTTGAATTGATCAATGAAATTTCTCATCGAACATAAACATCTTTCCAATATCAAATAAATAAATTCTCTAAGTTTGAAAATTAGTTTAATTCAATTCATCCGAATATTACTTGTCTTCTTCATAGAGGTAGTATCGAATGATATTTGGATGTTCAGTTGCCATTAATAAGTCTATTTCCATTCTTGCCATTTCCAAATAGCATTTTAAAAATCTTTTGACTGCGACCGATTTGCCTTGGAATTCTCCTTGGAAAACTATGGTTCCATGCGAGCCCAGTCCCAACACTTCTTTTGTAAAGACTTCGAATTCTCTTTTCTTGGGCTTTCTCTTCCTCTCTCTTGAAACGTCATCTGCACCATTTGCCTTTGCCTTAATCTTTGAAGATGAAGACCCACCAGTACTCGCATTATCTTCAATAGCAGAGTCCACCATTGTTTCTGTTCCAGTACTTGTTGTCGATTTCTTTTGTTTTTTATTCCTTCTTCTTTCAACGACAAGGCTGAGAATTGCAGTCAAACTCATACACCCGAGGGTACCAACTAAAACATAAGGATTACTGTAGACTGCCATTTTTTCTTCAGTATTGTCAAAGTCATAAATCACCAAATTTGAGGTCCCATTCTCAAAAAGACTTGAATTCACCAACTGAATTGAATGTTTTTTATTTATCTCGTCTCGAAGACATCCAAAAATAGGCTCTGAGGAGTAAACATAATCATTCTTTATCTGAATGTCTCTAGCTCCAGAATATGAGGACACCCAAGAAGACTCTTTCTTATGTCGTTCAACAAAAACTGCAAGTTCATGTGAATCGCCTCCTTCTCTCCCAGTTGGTCTTGAATGAATTTGGTCATATACCATCAATTGATGTATCTCACTCTCCTAATCAAAGTTATAGTTTCAGCTATCTCAATCTCAAGTTACTGGGGTTGCCATTGCACCAATAGATTCAATTTTTAAACTGAAAAATCCGGAATTTGGATCTAATGAATGAACACTAATGACTTCATTCTCAGTTTCAATTGATCTCAAGAAAGCTTCATCTCTAGCTCTCAACACTTCAATGGTATTTCCTCCTTTACATATAACCTTGTAGTTTTGTAAAAGTTTTGAGGGGTTTGGAATATTCCCGTGGTTCAAAAACTGAAAATATGTAAAGAAATCCAAATCACTAGTTCTCAGGCTCCACATTTCCTTCATATTTTGGAAATCAATTGCATTGTATCCATATTGCTTAATTTTCAAGACTCCAAATGTTTCGAGTCGGGAAGTGTCGATATTCTCATACCCATCTTCCAAACTCCAAAACACTCCTTTGTTCAAATCTAAAAGCAAAAATGTCTCTTGGACCTTGCTAAAATACTTGACTCTCCCAGGACTAAAGCATTTATGTAAAGCTTGCTCAAGCTCTGCTTTCTCAAACTCCTTTTCAAAAATAAGGCTCGAAAGATTAATGTCATAAGAAACCTGAAATCCTTCACTAGGGGAAAAGATTTGCATTTTCCCATTGTATGTAGGCAGTAGCATAAAATCCATGTTGTCTAATTTGTAGTCTGAATTGTAAGTCCATTGCTGCAGAGTAATGTCCGTCTCAATCATCCACTTCAAATTGTGCTTCTCCATGTCGTAAGCGTAGATTTTCCCATCAGAAGAGGTGATCTACAGAATTTTCTAAAACACGCGCAAAATTTCTTACGAAAAGCACTTTAGAATCCACGTATTCAGTCGTAACTAAGCCAGACTCAAATGCTTTGGGAGCATTCGAGTTTGACTTTGCTCTGTGAATCAAAGAGAAGAAAGATAACCCCAAAATAAGACAAAATAAGAAAGGTCTCGTCATCTCTTACAATCAGTTAAATTTTATTTTTTATTCCAACTCTTCACTTGAACTCAAATAATATCTTGATTAATTCGTGAGTTGAGGAGTTGATGAGTTGAAATTTATTTCTAATCTCAACAGAAATTTCTTGTCTAATCAAAAAAATTATTTTCCTATTATCCTTGTAAAATATTTTGCATTCAAAAAAGATTATTGATGTCCCATCGATATCATCAGTTTTCCAACTTAAGCTAATTTAAAAGGGGCTTCTAATTGAGAAAAACGTCACGATTCCGGCTTTTTATACCTCTAAAGATATAAAAACCAAAGTTCATTTCAATAAAATTCCTTACAAAATCTCAAAATCCTGTGAGAAGTCAGAAATACTCTCATTCACTCTTAACATGAATTGATTTCCTCTTTTCTCAAAGGGAACCAAGAAAAATAGTTATTTGGTCAAATCAAATTGCTGTTAAAATTTGACACGTGTTTTCGAAGAGAGTTGAACAAAACAGTTTGGTTTTATTTTCTCCAGATATTTTTTTCTTCTGCGAGTTCAATATTTCAATGAAGTCATTTTATATATTTTCAAGTGAGAGACATAAATGAATTTACCCTTTAAATTATAAAAATGAATTTGATGAAACGAATAATAAGAAATTTCTTCCTTCCTTTCTCAACTAGACTAGACTATATAATACAATCTGCTGGATTCAAGAGGTTCGAATATCTCTCCAAATCTTCAAGGTTTTCATCAATGATTTTTTGGAAACCATTCTCTGAACTTGGAGGAAATTCCGGATCAAATGCATTTTTTACCACTTGCCCGAACTCTCTTCTCTTTGCCTTGAGTTGTTTTATTTTAAACTCACCACCCTTCATGCTCCATTCTTTTTTCGCTCTGGTCAAATTGTTTACATACGTAACCACTCTTTTAACTCTCGACTTAACCAGGCTCATTGTGATGTCAAGCTGATCTCTGAGCATTTTGTTGAAAAATTTCGTCGTGTCATTTGTCCATCCCATTGTTAAAGGAATTGCATTGGCCTCGATGAACCAAAGATTTAAATCCTCGTCCATCATCAAATCGATACCGTAGAGCTCAGAGACGGTGCTTGCTCTCAGCAACTTTTTTTTTGTCGCTCTCAAGAGATGGATCATAACTCTCTTCATCTCTGGCCTGAGATAGTTCTCAACCCACCTGGCATCATTTGTCAGGCCCTTTCTCACCATGTAATCATTGAATTTATCAAAGAACCAGTAAGAGTTTGCTTTCAACTCTTCTGCAGTCTGGCCATTATATGTGCCATTTTTTTCTGCAATCTCAAACAAGGATTTAGAAAGAGCTGTATTTGTCACAAATGTCCCCCTGTTCTCAGAATTAACATCATACTCTTGCAAAGACAATCGCATGTACCCGTCATGATAAAAAGCAATCAGAGGATGGGTCGAGGCAACAAACATATAAACGCGGAAATCAAATTTACGACCCTCAATCAAAAGGGGATTGTGGATCGAATGTTGAATGAGCGTCTTGTCTTCCTCTTGGCCACATCGGGCTCCCTCTTGGTACTCCTCTCTCAACAATTTTTCCTCCTCAGAACTGAGAGGGAAAACGCCTTTTCCTTCGTGAAGGCCAACAGTCTTTTTGTAGAATACAATGTTTCTTTCTTCTTTCAGTTGTTGATAGCGACTACTTGAAAGCTCTTTAAAGAAATCCACACATTGTTCTTCGGAGGCCAAAACCCAGGTCTTTGGGAAAAACTTTGTGTGGTCCAAACAAGCAGAACTATTTTCATTTTCCTTCAGATACTTTGAAAGATGGAGAGCGACTTGATCTTTTCTATAAAGAGCATCGTGCCCAGGGATATGATTAGATGCTTGAGAAAGACAGGTGAAATGTCTGCCAAGAGTTCGATGCTGAAACATAAATCTGTTTGTATAAAAAATATGAATATCTGGCTTGAGAGCATAAATTTCTTTCTCTTTCGTTGACTTGGGGAGACCAATGTGAATTCCAGGGTGCACATCAACCCCAAAACTTGGCACGACAGTGGACTTTAATGGATGTTGAGGCCAGTAATCGCAAAATAAATTCTTGCTCTCGAAAAAGCCATCAGTGTTATTCACCAAGTAGGCCCGATGTTCTTCACAATAATTGTTCTGAATTTTCAAGCCATCGAATGGAGGAAATGGCTGGTATCCTGGTGCATAAGTGACTTGACTAATTTGATGAACATCAAGAAGTGATAAAATTTGTTTTGCCAACTTGGGGTCGCTAAATCTGTGCTTCCCTGGTTTTATCTCTGGTTTGGTGTCATAGTTGTCGACCATCAATACTCTTGCATTTTTAATTCCAGCATTCTGATTATCTGTCATAAAGCACGCAAATGTTGCCAGCCCAACAACAATAATCGCAACAAGCGTCCAAGTTCGAACCATCAAGGGTTATGTCAGAAATTCAAAATAAATAATTTGTTTCTTTTATAAATAAATTTAACTTTGAAATAAATAGTTCAACACAATAAATTTGCCGCGAGTTTTTGATGTAATCCAAATCCCGCCCAAAAAGGAGTTTGCGTTTGGTATTCTTCAATTTTTCAGCCATAAAATGATTTTATTAATATTTCTGTTGTCAACAAGAATAAAGAGTTTCCCTCAGTTTGGGACATTATCTGAGTTCTCTTGGCTTGGGACCAATCCCAAACTTTCTCAATACACAATCAAAGAAGACTAATTCAGGCAGTTTTTTTAACAAATCTCAATAAATTTAATAAATTTTCTTCAGTAAAACTGCAATCTCTCTGGCTTTTTCAAAAACAGATTTCTACTTTTGCTTACATTTTTCACTTTGGACTGCTTTCTCAATTCTCATTGGCCAAAGGATATGGGAGAAAAAGATCATTTTTTCCCCAGATTTATCTTTTTTCCCAACAAAGACCTCTCTTATTTTCCTTCGTTTGCCCGCCTCTTTCGAGAGTAAATAAAATATCCCGAATAAATGACTCTTTTTCGTTTTCAGTTTTCTTTCTAGTTGGAAAGAGCACGGTTGAGCATTCTCAGCCCTGATCTGCTTTTCTCAAAGCTTCTTTTTTCCTTCTTCATTTTAATTATTTATTCATTAAAAAAAGTTTGCATAAATTACAATTGGACCCTTGAAAAATGCACCAAAAAAAAATTAATTAGAACCTTCATTTTCAGATTAAACTTTTATTGTAAAGAGACAGTTGAAATAAAATTTCTCATTATTCCGAAAGAAACGAGGATTATTTTCAGAAAGCCATTTCAAGAGAAAACTAACAATAAAAATTTTCAACCACATTTTCCTATCGCTATCAATATTTTTCCAAATTTATATCAGCTTTTAATTCATCCTCGAAAATAGAATTCTCATGAATTATTTTCTTTGAAACCTCTGTCATTTTTACAAATGCGCAGAATTTTGTCCTTCTCCCCTTCTTTATAAAAATATTCTTCAATTTTATCTTCGAGACAAAACAAACCAAAATGTGAGAAATACAAAGTTTTTGGTAATTTTGATGTGAATAATTCTCAACGCGCATAACTGATCAGATTTTAATTTTAACACCTTGGGATTTCTTGAACTCAGGAACCAAGTTTCTGTGAATTAAAATAATTTTGAGGCTTCTATATAAATTAAATTTAAGCATCCAGAATCAAGCTAAAATCTCCAATTTGCATTGGTCGATTGATGAGGACCCTGATAAAAATTGAACTCAGTGATTGTGAATTATATTATTCTGAATCATCCAAGTAAAATGGAATATCCATCTGCCTTTCTCTCCTCTCCAAAGTTAAAGTGCATTGAATTCAATTTTTTCTTGTTTGACTGTTAAGCAGAATATTTCAACTCTGAAAAAAAAATTCTGCTCCATATTTAACAAAAAGATGAATTTCTTCAAGGTCTAGAGGACAAGCTCTCAAATTAAAATTATTCGAGTTATTGAGATTATCTCATGACGATGAAATCAATATGATGAAAAAGAAAAGGATAGGATTTTTTATTTCTTCAAAGTTGTTGAATGAACCCTTCAAACTATTTTATTTTTTAGAATCTATTTTGAGGGTGATATTTTGAGTTTGATGAAATCGAAAGGTAAATCTACTTTTTCCTCTCTCAAAATCTTTGATCTGATTTTTCGACATTGGTTAAAATAAATTCATAAAAAACCATAGGAAAAATTCGCAGACAAAAACAAAACGAAATTTTATATTTTTAAATAACAATTTTATAAAAAAAAAAATTCAATCAGCTTTTCTTTAGAAAATTTCAAGAAAAGAATTGGAAGCAAGAAACCTTTTTGAAACAGAAAGGTTTCAAATTTTCAGATTCTCAATTATGAGAGATTTTGTAGGTATGGATAAACACGCTGAAAAATGTAGAAAAAATGGAAAACTAATAGATTCCAGCATTCCTATGCTTTCATTTCGGAATATAAACACTATTTCCATTCAAATTTGTTCTAATTTTCTTCATAATCTTTTGATATTTTTTGTGAAAGAAATTTTTTTGTAAATCAAAACCTCGCCTTGTTGGAAAAACTTATTTCACATCCGTCAAGGTTTCAAGAGATCAGAAGAGAGGAACTTTGAGATGATTTCAGGGGAAAGTATTTTGATTGAAAATTTTTTTCTGGATTTCAGGAATTTCCAGGAAATAAAAGAGATTTTGATAAGAAGCTGATCACTCAGTTTTCATCTTCGACTGTGAGATCTTGCGATTTTCAGATTTTTTGTAAGGGGTTTTTTAATGATTGTTTTGTTTGAAAATGAATTTTTATCCTTCCAGAAAGAAATTTTTTTAATCTTTTTTGCCAAAAAGTCTCTCTATTTGGAGTAAGAAGGCCCCGAAATCTTTTCCTGAGAGAAAATCTTCTGAAAAAATTTTTCTTCACTTTTGGAAACAAAACGTTTTTTATGAAAACTTTTTTTTTAGAGAAACAATATTGAAAAAAGAATCTGAGAGGCATGACCAAAAAATCCCTCCTTGTTTTCTGATCAGGAACGAGAAGATAAGTACCAAGCGAAAAGATGATTTTTCAGCCAAAATATTTCTCCTTTTTTCCGAATATTGTTTTCTTCTAAAATTTCCGATCTGAGAACATGAGACTGAAATTTTATCGAATTGACATCCAGTTTCCTGGGACATCTTTGAACTTAATATTTATTTTCCTCCCTAAACTAAAGGTGGTGCCCAGAAATGGATACCCACATAATCTACTTACCAGTCGTTGAGGACTTTCTTGGGGATTTGCATCCTGATTTTAAACTAATATTGACACAAAAAGACTTTTCATATTGTATGAAACAAACTTCCACTTCAGAGACGGTTCGCCAGATTGTGATTGGTTTTTTGAAGCAATTCACAGAAAGTTTTCTTTGAAAAAAAAAAAGCTTGAAATGATAATTGATTAACAGAAGGAAAGATATGAGGCATGGGAGAAAAAAAACTTATAATTTTTTCACAAAAAAGACCCTGATTATGAGGGAATTTTTGGACAAATTTGAATGAAAGTAGTATTTCTATTTGTTTGCTATTTTTTCAACAACTTTCTTTTTTTCAATACATTTTTCTACATTTTTCGACACGTTTGACACAAGCCCCGAGATTTCTCCTGAAATCTTTAAAAAAAAAATTTTAGGGAAGACAAATAAATATAATTTTCTAAGGTATTTAGAAGTTAGTAAAAACCCACCCACTCACTCTCTACTTCTCAGGTACTTAGAAAAACCTTTTTTCAGACCCACCCACCCTTAGATCTACATTATTAAAAAAAAATCTCCAAATTATGGCTTCAATGGGGTTTCCTTACTTTCCATCAATCAGAAAAACCTTTCAAGTTTTCTCTTTATCTAATATAGTCCAGGTTTGGATGAAAGAAATTTGAAAATTCGTTCAACAAATATGAATGGAAACAAAAGAGGAAAAAGGGTTTTCTATTTTTCTAAGGTACTTAGATTTTTTTCGGAGGACACCCACCCACCAAAAAATCTCAGATTAAAAAAAAAAATCTTTTTGACACCCACCCACCCAGGCAACTCCGAATAACCTTAAAAGTGTCTATTTATTTGCCTTCCCTTATCTATCATCCACCACCATATCGATTCAAAGAAGCACAATTGTATTTTTCCAAGTTCTGCTTTCCAAAATAGAGTGATTGCATTTTCACTCATGTTTTATGAAATTTTACTCTTTTGATTGGTTTTTTTCGTTTCTCACCTTATGAAACACTTTCAATGAAATAAAATTTCTTCACATTTTAAATAAAAAAGGGCTTTCTAGCTAGCTGTTAATTAGTTTTTACGATAATAACAAAACAACAAAATTCTGTCTATGTACATTTTCACAAAGATCCTCGAGAGTTTAATTATTAATTGCCTACAAATTTATTTCTCTCATAAATTAATAATTAATTCTCAGTATAAAAATGGAAAGTGCAAGCCAAGAAAATATTGTCGTCCATAGTTATGGCCTCTCCACTAGTCAAAAGATTGGTGGGTCAAAGACTCTTGAAGAAACATTAAATGAATGTAAGCAAGCTCTCTCACCAACTCATTAACCAATTAGCGATTCGAGTGATAAGTGATCAATTGCAAACTGTGGGAACAGTCCTTGAAAAGCTTTCAAGTTCTGGTGATTTAAAAGCACACTTCCTGAAGCTTCTCAATACTCTCCAACTCTTAAAGGCACATCTCGAGCTGACTTTCAAAATTCTTGAAACTAGCACTGCTGAAGAAGTGGCTTCTGTGAAAACTTCCCTGAAATTGAAGGGAAAGGAATATGAACAAATTGTCACTAAAGAAGATCTGAACGCCGTGATGATCAAATACGCATTAGAATACCTAAATGGAAGATTACTGAAAAATCTCGAAGAAATCACCAAAAGATGGGCAACAAATGAAACAAGAGATGCCAAGCAAATTGAGATTGATGGGATCTGGCTTCAGACCTTGGTAAAATCGAGATTCTTCTCTCCATAAATCCTGACTTCGTAGACTCATAGACTGAAAGTATTTGCTCAATCTTATCCTAGCATTGTGAAGTTTGATAAAGAAGATATTTACTCCAAGCCTGCTTCCGAACAATTTTGGAGAACCATACAAAGACAGGTGACTCTCAAAGTAACAATCATTTTTTTCCCCAAATAACCCTTCTAGAACCTCGGAACAAAGGAGGAAATCTTGAAAAGCGTTGAGATTCAAATGGATAGTCTGAGTTCTATTTTTGCTGCAATTCAAGAGAAATGTGCCAAAAGTGACAACCCTGATTTTTCAAGCTCAGTTTCGATTATCAAAGAAGCGTTGCTTTTGAAAAACAATATGCCAAGAACTGGAGCCATGGCAAAGCTTTATCTGTCAAATCCAGATGAGCATATTGTTCACGCCTGGAATATTGCGGATGATCCCTTTATTAGTAAAATTGCAGGACTTATTCATCCCCATGTCGGATATGATAAGTGCATCTTTGTTCCAAAACTCTTCCCACCAATTACAAAGGATCTCATTCAAAGTGAATATGAATCAAAAACTATCAACAAAATTGATTCTAAATGCTTTATTTCTTTAGAAACGCCAGTCCTTGAGAGCAGTCGACCCGAACTGATCAAGGAATTGGTCAATAAAACAAAAGATAAGATTCAGATTAGAATCCTTGCATCTGAACCTTTGGCCATTGAGAATAACGCCGCAGAAAAGATTGGAGGATTTTTCCACAAAGCTCTCAACTTTGTTTCAAATGCTGAAGCCAGAGGAATGGCTGCTAAAATCGACCCTAGAGCAATTGTCATTCACATTCATGGTGGAGGATTTACTGCTGGTTCATCAGCTTCTCACAGATCATATCTTATCCCATTCACCAATAGATCCAATTTTGTCCACTTTTCTATTGACTATTCTCTCGCTCCTGAACACAAGTATCCTCAAGCATTAGACGACGTTTGGCAAGCATACTTGTGGATCATAAATTATGCTGATCTCATCTTAGGTATAATGATTGAGAATTACTCTTTATTTTAATTTTTCAAGGGATAAAATATGAAAAGGTTATTTTAGTTGGAGATTCTACTGGAGCAAATCTTGCCATGGCATTGACACTGAGATTGATAAAGGCTGGAATTCCTCCTCCTAGCGGCTGTTTCTTAATATACCCCTATCTTACGATTTCCTCAAGTTTGACAAGTCCAAGCTTAATCAGATCCTTAGATGATCCATTTATCCCTTATGAGCTCAGAAAAATGCACCACAAATTGTATATTCCAGACAACTTTAAGCCACTTGAAGATCCTTTCTTGAGCCCTCTCATTGCTAGTGACGAGTTCTTGGAAAAGATGCCTCCTATTCGAATTATGTTTGGAACAAATGACCCAGTCCATGATGACATTTGGAGATTCGTTTATCGACTATTGTACTATTTTTCATTATTCATGTAATAAATAATATTGTTAGAAACCTCAAGAGGGACATCAAAGGAATTGCCTATGAAAACTATATCCACGGCTTTATCGGAATGGACAATGTCAAAGAATTTAACCAAATTATTACTGATGCCTGTATCATGATTGAGCAACTTGTCAATTTATAACTTTTACATCATTATTATTATTAATTTTCATATTTATTCTATGAACTTCTATATGTTATGAAGAGATAATCTATAAATTTATAAAGTTTAACTCAACTTTTGAAAAAAGCAACAGCGTTCAAAAAATAAAGCTTTGGGGGCTTTAAAACTTCGAAAACCCGAGGCTTTGAACACTGATCTTTCTTCTTACCATCTTCCCTTAATTTTATTCGGACTTTGAAGTTTCAATTTATGCCAATTTTCTATTTCGTTCAATCTCCAAGATCAAAGAAATTGTAGAGCTAAAAAAAAAAAAATCTCCTTTTGAAGTTAAGTCTTGAAGTTTTGATCTCAAAAAGAAAACATCGCGCAGCGGGTTGGATTCAACTTTTAAAAATTGTCTCCATTGATTTTTCGCTTTCGTTTTTGGTTGAAAGAAGGAGAATGGGAAATTTCTCAATGAGAGAATAATTTTTTACTGATAAGTTGGGATATAAATACTCATTTCACGTTAGATAATGTTAGATAATAGAAGTAAAGTTTATTTCTAAGAGTTAGATAGAGATTTATCACATCCAGCCCCTCAGTTAAAGATTGATGAGTTCGTGGATAATGTCAGAGCCATCTTTGGTGACTTCATTAGTGAATTTTGTCGTGCCAGCAGAATAGTATCCGTGAAGCAAGCCTTTGTATACGATTGCCTTGACATTTCTCTGGAGTTTTCTAAAAGAGGAGTTTATTCATTAAAATTCAAATTAATCTCAGGTACATTAATCGAGACATGAATCTCCAAGAGTCATCTTCGATGGGATCCGCGGTGCCAACCACAAGTCTGCAGGGAGGCATTTTTTCCAAAAGTTCGTCACAAGCGACCAAGGGCGAAATAAAAGGGTCTTCAGAAAGCTTAAAATCGCCAACGTACGAACTCACAAAGAGCTTCAATAAACCAAGGGGAAGAATAGCGTTATTTAGCGATCTCAAGACACTTGGACGGGACATATCAATTTTCAAGTCAAAAGAAGGATAAATCATAAATAATCCATCAGGCACTCTCAATCCTGTTTTTATCAATCTCAAAGTTAAAGCTGCTATCAAATTTCCTCCTGCAGAATCACCAACCAAAATAATCTTCTCAAACTTGATTCCTAAAACCATTTTTCAGCAATACTTCATGTTAACTTTACTACCTAGGACGTTTTGAGAGTGGTGGAGGATCCAAAGATAAGATTGCCAGACATCATCTAGACCGCATGGATAAGGATCTTGAGGAGCCAAACGGTAATCTATAGAATAGAATACCGAATTCAAAGTCTTTGCCCAAGCAATAAGACTATTGAGGTAAAGTTCTGATGCGCCGCGGGCCCAGCCACCCCCATGGACATGAATCACAATTGCTTTAGAGTCAATCTTAAAATTGTTTGTTCTTTTGAAGATCGAAAAAATTCCCTTTTTTTGGAGGTTCAAGGGCTCTGGTGAAACAATTCGAACCTGAATTTTGTTTGGATCCGGCACAAATAAAGCCTCAAGGTTCTGAGTATGCTGCTGTCCTTCATTCAAAACAAGTTGGTCCTCAGACACCAAAAATCTATTGATTGTTTTATTTTGATATTCTTGCAAAATCAGTTCTTTGGTAATTTGAGGAAAGATTCGCGGGAGGTAAATAATCTTGTTCTCTCCAATTGATGGAAGCTTGAAATTTCTAATTCTGCGGGCTATTGGATTCTGTATAAGACTCAGACGGAAACAAGCGACAGCTGGGTCTCTCAAATAATACCAAGCAAGTGCTTCTGCCTTGGCTGGATCCCGCTTGAGTCTGATTACATCACGCAACAAACTAAGGGTTCCAGAAAAATCAGGATTAGGCGACTTGTCTGAACGTTCCTTCACAATGCTGAAAACAATGTAGATCAGTGAAAAGAATGACTTGTTAACAGCTTCCAATTCCTCTCCAGGTAAAACTTCTTTGAATGTAGTGACCTTATAAAGATCTTGCCAGACCTGAGCATCCCTTGGGGAGGAAAACAAGTCTGATTTCGGAAAAACTACCGCTTTAGGATAATTTTCAACAACCGCCTCAAGTCTAAAAGTCTATTCGGAGTGATTTCTACATAATCTCAAGAGAAGTGCTTACCATGATTTGAATCCAGGCGCTATTGATCCAAGACTTTTGGAAGCAATACTTGTTCTCTTTATCTCTCTTGAAACAGTCATCCATTCTGACAACATATTCTTCAAGAAGGTTGTTTCGAAGATACTCGAGGGTAAAATGAAGAACGACGAGATTCAAGTCCCCCTTTGATTGAAGTTGATCGTAATCGTTTTTCAATGCAGAGAATTTCTCTTTGAGAGACTTTATTTCTTCATCTGAGGCGCATTTTATAATTCCTTCGCTAAATTCGAGGTTTTGCAAGAGCTTTTCGAGAACACAAAGCAACTCAATCAAGTTTTTGGCATCATCACTTTCATCTGGGTTTTTGAAACTTTCTAAATATTCGTTGACTTCATTGACTTGAAACTTGATAATCTTGATCACTTGAAAGAAATTAACTAGATGTGTAAAGACAATAAATCTACAATCTTCAATCAAGCTGATTGGTGACTTTGCTTGTTCAGATGTTGTTGCTGATGGATCGTTTTTCCACAAGACAGAAGGGTCTAAAATATCGCCCATTTTTGGTTCTTTGTGTAATCAATTTTCTATATAAATGTTATAAAATTATAATTTTAGGCGAAATAAACTTGCAATATTTTCTTTCGAGCCCAGCCACTTCAAAAACAGAATGAGTAACTTAATTTCCTCGTCATATCTCTTTTTCTTTTCAATCAAACTGACAAGGAAAACGTTTTTGATAACCAAGAAGAGCTTTCCGAAAAAATGGTTCCAGAACGGTCCTTCGGGAGAAAAAATGATATCGGACGAATGGAAAAAATTTTTAAAGTGACCATTTTTTTTTTGAGTCTTTAACTTTTCCACTCAAAAGATGAAATGCTAATTCTCTCACTTCTACTGATCAACCCTCAAAACAAAAAATGAATTCAAACCTTTCAAGAAAAATGATTGAGATTTTTGAAGTTGAATCAAATTGAATGATCATTTCTCCAAAAATGAAAATCTGAGAGTTTATGGTAAAAATACATTTTTTTTCTCATGGTGAAATTATTTTTACTGAAAATACCATTTCTTGACAAAATTTCTTCCGAAATCAAAAACTTTTGTTGATTTGAAATCACTTCAGTGTCAGATGGGAAATTTAGTTAAACCTTTTCGTGACATTTTGTTCAATTGGACAAAAATTGATAGTTTATTCACCTAACTTGGAGGGTTGAAGTCCCCGCCCAAAATCAATTTCATAATTTTTTTCTTCTTGAAGTCGAAGTGATGAGAAGGAGAAAAGGAAGAATTTTTGGCATAAAAGTAAAATTTCATGAATGATTTTTAATTCCTTTTCAGAATAGATTTTCAGCTCAAGTGAAAAAATCCATTTTTTTTCAAAAGCCTCGATTTTGCAAGTTTTTTGGAAAACTTTGGAAGATAATCCTCGAATTTGAGTTCGTGAGACCCTTTTAGAACTCCTGACTTTTAAATGAGCTTGAAAACCTTTAATTGAATTTGAAATAATCAGCAAGCAACAAAATAAATCTGGACTGAAGTATTAATTAAACTAAAATGAAAAAGAGCAAAACAGAATCAGAAGAAATTTGTTTCATAAGAGAACTTTTTTATTCGAATGACTTGCTTCAAAATCGATATTATCTTTTTTGAAAAACAAAAAAAAAACAGCACTTTCGTCTGCAAACGATGGTTCTTTCAATCTTTATAAAACTTTATTTCTAATTTTGATTAAATTTAATCCCACTTATTTTCTTTAATCTCGATAATAGAAATTGATGAATTGTTTCTATCAAGAAAATTCTTGAAACTGATCTTTGATAAACTGATTCAGAAATTACACCCTAAAAAAAATATATTTCATAAAATTTCTTCAAGAAGTTCAACAGAGAAGGGAGTTATCAGTCAAGAGCAGAGATCCTCTTCAAAAAATGAGGAAAAATTAATTAATACTGAAGAGCTTCATCGCAATAGAAAAGTGTTTTTACAGCTTTGAAAGGCTAAAAATTCAACTCTCTTTGAAAAAGAGACTTTTTGGAAGGAAACTCTAGATATCATCTTTATAAAACAATCATACAGATAACGCAGAATCTGAAATTTTTAACATTCTCGAGACATTATGAATGATTGATTTCCTTCGATATCAACCAAATATGGAAAGAATTTTTACTCATTCACTCAATCAATACTTATTCATACTAATAGCAATTCAAAAAAAAGTAACAACAATGTTAGTGATTTATTGAAGCAAGCTCTCTGATGAGTTCACATCCTTCTTGGATGTATTTATCGAAATTCTTCAAGTCTTGATGGCATGCAAATCCGTGAGAAAGATGCTCGTGAACAATGATCTTGACATCTTTATTCAATTTTCTAAAAACAAATTAAAACCAAACTGCCACAACAATTCATTTACTTGAGTTTTGAAACAAGTCTCCAATTACTGTCTTGGAGTGGATCTGCTGAACCGGTAATAATTCTGACTGGCGGGAGCTTTTCAAGCAATTCATCACTGGCCACAACGGGACTAATGAAGGGATCTTTCAAGGCGTTAAATCCTTCGCCAACATAGGCTTTAGTGCAGAGCTTTAAAAGAGATGTGTGAAGCATGGGATCATCAATTGCTGAAAACACATTAGGACTCGAGTAGTTGGTGTCCATTTCGAGGCAAGGATAAATCATCATAATACCCTGAGGAGCTTGGAGACCAGCCTTAACAATTCTCAGAGCAATTGCTAGAGGCGAAATTAATAAAAATATTCACAATTAGTTCGTTACCTAGGGCAAGATTACCTCCAGCAGAATCTCCTGTAATGATAATTTTCTTATTTTTAATTCCTGTAGAAAAAAAAAGTTAATACTTCCCCTCAAACCCCAATACCTAAGACTGATTCAGCATAATTTAGAATCCATAAATAGGCTTGCCAAACATCATCAAGTGCTGCTGGGTAGGGATCTTTAGGAGCCAATCGGTAGTCAACGGAGAAATGGACCATCTTGAGCGTCTTGCACCAGGGTCGAGTCAAAATTCTCATTGATGCCGAACTCATTGCGACGAACCCGCCTCCGTGCAAGTGGATAACAAGGATGCCCTCTTCTTCACTTGAAACACTGCTTTTTAGGCAGGTTCCAATCAGTGACTTTGTAGTTTTTTGTAAAAAGCCCTTAATTGTAGTTGCTCTGCAAGCATCGAGATCCAAGTGGTCCGGGGCTAGGATTCTGACTGGCACCTTATTTTCCCCATCGACAAAGAGGTCTTTAAGAATTTCTTCCCGAGAAGCTTTTAAACACAGATTAATTAATAATTTTGGGTCGATTGGGGTGATTTTATTAATAGTATTTTCCTGGTACTCTTTTAATATAGTGCCTTTTGTGATTTGAGGGAAAAGCCTTGGGATGAAAATTTGCTCATCATACCCGATCATTGGAAGTCTCAGGGCGATAAGCTTGGAGACAACGGGATGATTGACAAGGTTCCAAGCTTGGAAAGCTTGTTCAACCTGTGGGTCGATTAAATGGTACAATGCCTTGGTTCCAGCTTTACTGTGCTGAGCCCCATAGTACAAAATGTCCTGAACCAAATTGAAAACTGCTTTGTGACCTGGAAGGCCCTTATTCTCCGCACATCTATTGCTGATAATGTGGCTCAAATTGCTGAGTAGATGCAATAACTTAAAACTCGCACGAATCTCTTGCTTTGTAAGAATTTTCTAATTATAGTTGGTCAGGGTTTTTCTTCGACTGTCGAAAACTACCTTGAAAACCGCACTTTTATATAATTCTTGCCAGAGCTCGGAATTTTTTGGAGAATTAAAGATATCATCCTTTGCAAAGGTAATCACCATCGGAAAATGCCATATTCCAACTTCGAATCGGCTTGACTATTAAACATAAATAGGTTGGTTTAACCTCCTGAGTGCGGAAAAAAAAATTTCTCAAGAGAATTTTTTTATGCTCAACTGCGAAACGTATTAATATTGATACGCTCAGAAAATTTTCATAACCCCCAACTGATGAAAACAAAAAAAAAATTCCAGCTATGAAATGTCTCAATTTTCATCCTCTCTTTTTCATAAAAATTTTCCGAAAAAGAAGTCTCTCTCAGCTTGAGAAAAATAATAATTTTTAACCTGCTCTTCTTGAAGCGTATCGATACAGCCCTTTTCAAAAGACTTCGTTCATCAGAAACAGATTTTTCTGTCATTCCCACTCATCTGATGTTCCTATTTCCTCAAATGAGAAATATAGATTTCGAAGAATGATATAATATGGGAATCGTTTTTCTAAAACCTGCTTATTGTCCAATACCCCTCCGTTTGAAATTTGAACAAAAAATTGTGTTTTATCCCTGCTTATTGCTATTTAAAAAGCAAGTTTTAGAAAAACGACATTTTGCATAGGAAATTTTTTGTTTTTAGCAAAAGATCATTTTTTCTCATATGAATACTTTGACTTTTATAATTTACGATGAAGTTTGAAGGATAAATAAAATGAATCAATGATTCTCTGAAATGTATTCTTGATGCTCTTCTGGAATATAGTCATAAAATAAGAAAGACTTTCAAGCTTGTTTGAAGTTAACGGGTGAGGATGAAGAATTTCAGGAGCATCATTTATTTCCTCATCTGGATTTAAAAATAATTCATAGGGAGTACAAGGAAGAGAAGCTTTTTCGAACAAAAATTATCTTGTGATTTTAAGAATTTTTTTTTTCATATTGGTGAATGAATATTTGCGAGAGTAAGTGTTATATCCTTCTTTATTTCTGGTTCTTCAAATCGATGAAAGCAATTTGTAAGTTCATCAATAATCTGGATAGAGGTCGTCTTTTGAAGATCAGAGACTGATAGATGGTTTGGGTTGAAGTCATGATGTTCAACTTCCACAGGATGAGAAAAAAATTCTTTTTTTTTTAATTCAGAAAATTCATTTTTAGCCTCTTTTCTCGTTTTTTTGAAAGCTGCTTCTTGCTCAGAAAAAAATAGACTAAAATTCCAGTGCAATAAAAAGGTTTTAGAAAAACAATTCCCACATATTGCCTTGGAGAATGGGAAATAATCAGTCTCGAAGAAGAGCGAGATAAAGATGAAAACAAGAATAATAGATTCACAACTACATCTTTCTTTATTTAAGGAATTTGCAAGTTTTTTTTAATTTTGGAAGAGACAATTGTGGAAAAGTTTCCCTAAAACATAATTTGAATTCCTTAATGAA
>Ga0182738_1000874_pt1 | contig 40173 bp, 37 predicted proteins | sample eDN5th30CBELigMG_FD_128876 | JGI IMG/M metagenome (GOLD analysis project Ga0182738, IMG submission 128876) | Enriched Miracle-Growth compost microbial communities from Emeryville, California, USA - eDNA 5th pass 30_C BE-Lig MG (version 2)... ...
GGCGATGGCCACCGCGGCCAGGCCGATCATGCTGTGCATGAAGGCGACCAGCTCGGGCATCTTGGTCATTTCCACGCGCCTGGCCATCAGCGTGCCCACGCTGCCGCCCACGAGCAGGCCCAGCAGCACCCAGGACAGGCCGGGCAGGGCGCCGGCGCCCTGCGCCAGCGTGGCGATCAGCGCGGCCGTGGTCAGGATGGCGATGGCCATGCCCGCCATGCCGAAGACATTGCCGATGCGCGAGGTGGTCGGGTGCGACAGGCCCTTGAGCGCCTGGATGAAGCAGACCGAGGCGACCAGGTAGAGCAGGGTGACGAGGTTGAGGGAGATCATTGCCCGCCCTCCGCGCCGTCCTTGCGCGCGCCGGCCGGCTTGCGCTCTTTCTTGCGGAACATCTCCAGCATGCGCCGGGTGACCAGGAAGCCGCCGAACACGTTGACGGCGGCCAGCGCCACCGCGACCACGCCCAGGCCGCGGGCGAGCCCGCCCTCGGTGAGTGCGGCCGCCAGCATGGCGCCGACGATGATGATGGCCGAGATGGCGTTGGTGACGGCCATCAGCGGCGTGTGCAGGGCCGGGGTGACGTTCCACACCACGTGGTAGCCCACGTAGATGGCCAGCACGAAAATGATCAGGTTGACCAGGGTAGGGCTGATGGCTTCCATTATTGTCTCCGCAGTACGCTGCCGTTTTCGCAGACCAGGCAGGCCGCGACGATTTCGTCGTCGCGCCGTATCGCCGGCGCGCCGTCAGGCCCTGTGACCAGTTTCAGGAAATCCAGCAGGTTGCGCGCGTACAGCGCGGAGGCGTCGGTGGGTACCAGCGCCGGCAGGTTGGCCAGCCCGACGAGCGTCACGCCGCCGTGCTCGTAGACTTCGCCGGCGCGCGACAGCGGGCAGTTGCCGCCGCGCTCGACGGCCAGGTCGACGATGACCGAGCCGGGCTTCATGGCCGCCACGGTCTCGGCCGAGACCAGCGTGGGCGCCGGCCGGCCGGGAATCAGCGCGGTGGTGACGACGATGTCGGCCTGCTTGCAGCGCTCGGCCACCAGCGCCGCCTGGCGCGCCATCCACGCCGGCGGCATGGGCCGCGCGTAGCCGCCCGTGCCCTGGGCGATCTCGCGCTCCTCGTCGGTTTCGTAGGGCACGTCGATGAACTTGGCGCCGAGCGATTCCACCTGCTCGCGCGCGGCCGGACGCACGTCGGAGGCTTCCACCACCGCGCCCAGGCGGCGCGCCGTGGCGATGGCCTGCAGGCCGGCCACGCCGGCGCCCAGCACCACCGCCCGCGCGGCCTTGAGCGTGCCGGCGGCGGTCATCATCATGGGAAAGAGCCGGCCGTAGTAGTGCGCGGCCAGCAGCACGGCCTTGTAGCCGGCCAGGTTGGCCTGCGAGGACAGCACGTCCAGGCTTTGCGCGCGCGTGATGCGCGGCGCGGCTTCCAGCGCGAAGGCGGTCAGGCCGGCGGCGGCGATGCGCTGCAGGCCATCGGCGTCGAAGGGGTCGAGCATGCCGGCCAGCCAGGCGCCCGCGCGCATGTGCGCGAACTCGTCTTCCTGGGGCGCGCGCACCTTGAGCACGAGCTCCGCGCCCAGGGCGTCCTGCGCGCAGCCGAGCTGCGCGCCGGCCTCTTCGTAGGCGGCGTCGGTGAAGCGCGCGGCTTCGCCCGCCCCGCGCTCGACCGTTACCGTGTGTCCGGCGGCCAGGTATTTCCTGACCGTCTCCGGTGTTGCCGCGACGCGGGTTTCCCCAACCCTCGTTTCTCGCGGGATGCCGATGCGCATGGCGCTCTCCTTTCCTTGTCTCCCGGGTTCTTGTGCGCGTCATTTATACACTAAGCGCTCGGCCGGTCGGTCCGGGGGGCCTCATGCGCCGCATGTCTTGCCGCCGGCGTGCCGACGCTCCGGCATTCGCGCCTGGCGGGACGGCTACTGGATACGGTAGCGTTCCAGCTTGGCCGGGTCCACGTCCATGCCCATGCCAGGACCGGTGGGTACTTCGATTTCGCCATCGACCAGGCGCATGGATTCGGCCAGCAAGTCGTCGGTGTAGTAGATGCCGCCGACGCGGCCGTCGCGATCCCGTTCGAGGGTGGAGACGGGGATGACGCAGGACAGGGTCACGGCGGGAGACGAGGCGGCGAATTGCACATTGGCAAGGTTTCCCACCCCGGTTTCGATGGACCCGTTCACGTTGCATTGCAGGCCGGCCGCGCGGCTGGTCGCCGCCACTTCCATCGCCCGGTACAGGCCGCCGGGCTTGGTCGTGTAGATCGAGACGATCTGGGCGGCGCGCTGCTCGGAAATCTGGATGACGTCGTGCGCGTTCCAGGCGCTTTCATCGGCCATGACCGGCACGTCCACGGCCCGGGCGACGGCCGCGATGCGCTCTATGCCCATCACGGGCTGTTCGGCGTACTTGATGTCGTAGTCTTCCATCTTCCGTATGGTGGCGATGGCCAGCCCGGGCGTTGCGTAGCCTTCGTTGGCGTCGACGCAAAGCGAGATGCCGGGCCCCGCCGTCTCGCGGATCAGGCGGACCATTTCTATGTCGCGCTTCGGGTCGCCGCCGATCTTGATCTTGATGGTCTTGATGCCTTCGTCCACGACCTGCGCCACCTCGGCCTGCGCCTCTTCGTAGCCCAGCAGGCCGATGGAGTGGGTGACGGGCACCCGCGACCGGCATTTCCCGCCCAGCAGCATGTGTACCGGCACGCCCCAGGCTTTTCCCGCCAGGTCATAGGCGGCGAAGTCCATGGCGGCCTTGGCGTAGGGATAGCCGCGGATGACGGCGTCCATGCGCGCATGCAGCGTGGCGATGTCGCCGGCCTCCACGCCCAGGACGGCAGGTTCCAGGTAGCGCTCGATGACGGTCTGGACGATGGCCGCCGACTCGCCGAAGTATCGGCCGAACTCCCCGCCCCAGTCCTTCAGCGCCGGCGCTTCGCCCCAGCCGACATTGCCGGCGTCGTCCTCCATCCGGACCAGCACGTAGCGTCCGATGGGTTCGGTCAGGCCGGTCCATTTGTGGGTCCTGCGCGTGGGAAGCTGGACGGTGAGGGTCTGGATGGAAGTGATCTTGCTCATGATGGCGGGGGGATATATGGATGGATGGCGGAGAGGGCGCGCGAGCGGATGCAGCGGCTAGTTCACGACGACCAGGCGGTCGGTATTGCGGTAGTCGGACAGCAGCTCGCAGCCTGTCTCCGTGACCAGGACCATGTCCTTGTTCTGCATGCCGTAGCCGTGGCCGGTGCGGTATACCAGCGGCTCCATGCCGAGGACCATGCCCGCTTCCAGCGGCTGGTCGGCATGGGGGCCGAGGTAGGGCTCCTCGTGCAGGTGCAGGCCGATGCCGTGGCCCACGAAGGAGATCAGGGGAAGTTCCAGCGAGGCCATCCTGGCCGAGAAGGCCTGGTAGATCTCGCGGCTGCTGGCGCCCGGCCTGATCATGTCCAGGATCAGGTATTTGCATTCCGTCAGCTTGGCCCAGATGTCCTCGGCGTGGAGCGGCGCCTCCTGCACGACGGCCGTGCGGCATACGCCGGCATGGTAGCCCTGCCTGACCGCGAAGATCTCCACGCGGCAGACGTCCCGGGCAAGCAGGCGGCGATCGGTGGGGCCCACATTGGGAAGCTCGCTGCGCTCGCCGGTGGCGACGATCATCAGCTTGAAGTGCTCCGCGCCCAGGGTATAGACGCCGCGGGTGAGCGCAGCGGCGATGTCCAGTTCGGTGCTGCCCGCGTGCACGCTCGCGTAAGCGTCGTGGATGGATTGGTCCGCGATGCGCGACAGCTGCCGCAGCAGCGCGATTTCCTCCGGGGTCTTGACCTGGCGCAGCCGCGCCAGCAACGCTTCGGCGGGCTCCAGCCTCGCCTGCGGCAGCGCGGCTGCCAGCCGCCGGCAGTCGCCGCAGGGAAGGTAGTCGTACTCCAGGCCTATCCTGGCCGCGGCCAGGCCCAGGCGCTGCAGCAGGTCCGCCAGGACCAGCATGGGATCGTCGGTGAACTCGCCCCAGACCGTCAGGTCCGCGTCCGGCGCGGCCTTGCGCATGGTGGTGGTCTCCATGTCGACGCCGAACAGCGCCACCCGGCCGTCGGCGGTCACCACCGTCATGGCATGGCGATGGCGGATCAAGGGCTGGGAGGGGACGACGAAGTCCGCGACATAGCTGAAGTTCTCCGGCGAGCTCGTGACGACGGCGTCCATTCCCCGTTCGCGCATGGCCGCCACCAGGCGCCCGACGATTTGCTTGTTCAAAGGCTTCTCCACTTCGTTGCGATTCTTGTCGAGCCGCCCGGCTGCAGCGATGGGCAGCGCAGGCGGCATGGGTTTGGCGCATGCGGCGGCCCGCAGCGCCGCTGTCTGCTATCTGGACTGGACGCTGCGTTCCAGCAGGGAGTTGGTGTAGAAATCGGACGGCGGCATCGGCTTGGGCAACTGGCCCGAAACGTCCAGCACCTTCAGGGCGTCCCGGATATCGCTTTCCTGAACCCAGCCCGGCGGCTTGCCGGGCACTTCCGGCACCAGTTCCGCCGTGGCGCGGATCTGGTCGGCCACGACATCCTGGTCGGGGGCGCCGGGCCATAGCCTGCGCATGCTGGCGGCCGATTCCTCGGCGTCCTTGCGCACGAAGCCCACGGCCTCGTTGGTGGCGCGCAGGAACCTGACGATCGCCTCGGACTTCTGCGGATCGGCCAGCTGGCGGTCGCTCACGGCGATCGCCATGCCGGGCAGCACGAGGCCGAAGTCGGCGAGATTCATTTCGACGAAGTCGATCCCGGGATTGAGCTTCTTGACCAGGGGAAGGTCGTTGTTGGCTTGCACGCCGGCTATGTCCACCTGCCGGGCGAGCAGCTGCGGAATGCGAGCCTGTATGCTGACCCGCACCCGCTTGATCTTCTCGCAATCGATGCCGTTGATCTTGCAGAACGCATCCATGTATTCGGTATGTATTTCCCCGACGGCCGTGGCCAGCACTTTGCCCTCCATGTCCGCAGGCTTGCGCACGGGCTTGTCCGGGTAGGACAGCAGGATGGTCGAGGCGCGAGGCGCGTACAGCGCGACCAGCTTGATGGGCATGCCCTTGGCGATGGCCGTCATGGCGAACATGCCGGGCAGGACGACCGCGTCTTCCTGCCCTTGCAGCAGGGCGCCCAGGGCGGCTTGCGCGCCCGCGCCTTCGCCGAGCCGCACCTTGAGGCCTTCGCGCTCGTAGTAGCCCTTGTCCTGCGCGACGTAGTAGGGGCCGTACTCGCCCTTGAGCTTCCAGCTGAAGCGTACGTTGAAGTCCGATTGCTGGGCGTGCACCGGCAGGCAGAATGCAGCGATGGCGAGCACGGCGGCTCCCCGCGCCGCCCATTGATTGAGTTTTCTGGCAAACATGGCGTCCTCGACGGATAGTGGTTGCTGCGCTGAAGGAAGCGGTGGCGTTGCGTCGGCGGCGGGCGGCCGCCTACTGCATGGCCAGTCCGCGCTGGTAGAGCTCGACCCGCGTGCCGTCCGGGTCTCGCACATAGATGGTCAGTCCGTAAGGACCGTCATGCAGGCCTTGATCGAACGGCACCCCGGCTTGCCGCAGGCGGCTGTCGAGTTGCCTGACGTCGCGCACTTCGAAGGCGATGTGGTCGATCTGGCGGGGGATGGTCCCGGCCGGCGGGCCGCCGGCCGTCAGCGCGATGCCTTCGTGGAACGGCGTGAAGGGACGGCCGTCGGCAAGGGGCTTGGCCTTTCTCGTCCGGAAACCCAGCAGGTCTATGTAGAAATGCTCGGCGGCGGCGATGTCGTGCACCTGGATGAGCAGGTGGCCGAAGCCCAGGATGTCGTGGCGGTCCACGCAAGCAGGCGAGTCCATCACGTGTCCTTGCGGTCGACGCCGAGCACGCCGGCACGCGCCCAGTTTTCCTTGGGAATCTCCTGGAGGATGACGTGCAGGCCGTCGGGCCTGGCGTCGACGTGCTGGACCATCGCGTCGGTGATGGCCTTGGCGAGGGCGCGCTTCTGGTCGAGGCTGCGGCCTTCCCAGATCTGGACGGTAACGACGGGCATAGCGATCTCCTAGTGTTGGCAAGTGGCGAGCAGAATCTTCTCCAGGCGCGGCCTGATGCCGCTCCATTGGCTTTGGCCCACGGTTATCGGCGCTCTCCGGCCCAGGCCGCGGGCCCATACGGCCTGGAAGCCGTTGGCCCGGGCATAGTCGAAGTCGATGCCGCCCGGCGGGGCGGCCAGGTCCACCAGCAGGGGCTTGCCGCCGGCGGCGGCCAGTTCCCGTTCGCCGATCACCCTGGCCGGGACGGTCGACAGCACGATGTCCAGCGTGGCGATGGCCGTGCCAAGCTCGTCCAATCCGTGGGCCTGGGCGTTGGCGGCTATCGCGGCGGCGCGCTGCACCGGGTTGCGCGCGAAGACGTGCACGTGCGCGCCCAGGGCGACCAGGTAGCGGGTCAGCAGGAAGCCGATCGTGCCCTGGCCCACGATGCCGATCCTGGCCCGGTGGAGGGTGATGCGGGTGTTTTCGATCAGCACCTTGAGCAGGCCTTCGACGATGGCCGGGCCGCGCAGCAGCATCAGGTCTTCGTCCCATTCGTACTCGTGCAGCGTGATGCCCAGCGTCTTGGCGGCTGCCTTGAGCTTGTCGTCGCCCCAGCCCAGGACGATGTGCGCCCGCGGCTGCATCAGGCCGAGCAGTCCGGTGGTCGGAACGATGGGCGCCGGCGCGGCCGGAGCGAACAACGCGCCTTCGGCGCTGATGCCGGGAATGGGAAACAGGGCGAAGTGAGCCCCGTCGAAGGCCTGTTCAGGCGTCGCGGCAAGCTGCACGCCCTCGATGCCCGCATCGGGCCAGGGGAATCCATAGGCCTTGACCGCGGCTCCGGTGGTCGCGGCCAGCCGGGCTATCTCCTGCTCCCGCTCGTCGCCGCCGACGACGGCAATGGTCTTGTCCGACCAGCGGACCGGATGCTGTCCCGCGCTCATGGGTTCTTCCTCGTTCGTAGGGTGGGGCGGGGCCGGCCGCGGGCCTGACCGCCGTCAATGGGAGCCATGCAGGACTCCCTTGGACTCGAAGACTTCGCGGATCTGCAGCAGATAGGCGTTGAATGCGGGGTCGGCCCGCACGGACCAGCGGCGCGGCCGGGGCAGGTCGATGGCCAGCTCCAGGTCGACCTTGCCGGGACGGGGCGACATCACCAGGACGCGATCGGCCAGGAACACGGCCTCGTCGATGCCGTGCGTGATGAAGATCACGGTGTTGCGCTGGGTGAGCCACAACTGCTGCAGATCGATGATCATCTGTTCCCGGGTCAGGGCGTCCAGGGCGCCGAAAGGCTCGTCCATGAGCAGCAGGCCGGGTTGCTGGATCAGCGCTCGGCAGATCGAGACGCGCTGGCGCATGCCGCCGGACAGCTCCGAAGGATGCTTGTCGGCGAAGTCGGCCAGGCCCACCTGGGCAAGCAGATCGCGAGCGCGCGCCACATGGGCGTCCGTGACCGTGCCCTTGATTTCGATGGGCAGCAGGATGTTCTGCAGCACCGTCCGCCAGTACAGCAACAGGTCGGTCTGGAACACGACGCCGGCTCGGGGATGCGCCTTGACCAGGCGCTCGCCGTCGATCTTCATGACGCCTTCGGAGGGCGCGAGCAGACCGGCCAGCATGCTGAGCAGCGTGCTCTTGCCGCATCCCGACGGGCCCAGCACGGCGACGAACTCGCCCGGCCGGATATCGACGTTGATGTCCTCCAGCGCGCGAACCTCGTCGCCGTGGCGGGTTTCATAAGTTTTGCCTATGCCCTGGATCGATACGGCGACGCCGGGGCTCGGGGAATGGGTAATCATGCCGACTCCTGGATGCTGGCATTTGCCATGGGCGCTGCCCATGCGCTACTGGGGCTTTTCCTTGCGGTACACCACGAGGTCCTCGATCCTGTTCAGCACCCAGTACAGCAGCATGCCAATTAGGGAGATGACGATGATGGACGCGAAATTCAGCGTCGTGTCGAACTGGCTGTTGGCCTGCAGCTGCAGGTAGCCCAGGCCCTTCTCCGCGGCGACGTACTCGCCGATGATGGCGCCGATCACCGCCAGGCTGATGCCGACCTTGAAGCCGCCGAACACATTGGGCAGCGCGGCTTGCAGGCGGATCTTCCAGAACATCTGCCATTCGCTCGCGCCCATGGAGCGCGCCAGCTGGATCAGGCCCTTGTCCAGCGACTGCAGGCCGACCACGGTGGCGATGAGGATGGGGAAGAAGGAAATCAGGAAGGCCAGGAAGATCTTGGGCGCCCAGCCGTAGCCGAGATACAGGACGAGCAGGGGGGCGAGCGCCGCCTTCGGTACGGTCTGCAGGCCGACCAGCACGGGATAGAGGGCCTTTTCCACGGGACGGAAATAGAAGATGGCCAGCGACAAGGCCACGCCGACCACGGCGGCCAGGCCGAATCCCAGGACGACTTCAAGCAGCGTCACCTGGCCGTGCGCGGCCAGAAGCTGGTAGTCCTGGAACAGGCGCTGCAGTACGGCGTAGGGCGTGGGAAGGATGAAGGGGGAAATGTCGAACAGCGGGACGCAGGCCTGCCAGATCAGGAGAATGACGGCGACCAGCGCCGGCGCGGCCAGGAAATCGAGCCCGCCGGCCAGCAGGCGCTTTCTTCGTCCACGGCGTGAAGACGGTGAAGCCATTTTTGTTCCCCTTGTTTATGATCACATATTGTGATCACATGCATTTCGCGTGTCAATGCTTCGGTAAGGCGCTGCTGCCGTCGGGCCGTGGCCTCGGGCGGGCAGCGGCGCCGCTATGGGCCATGCGAGGCCGAGGCCATGGCCTGGAATACGGAATCCGGTGTAATGGGCAGGCGCAGGATGTTCGCGCCGTGCGACCGCAGCGCATGGCATACGGCGTTGGCCACCGCCGCTCCCACGCCTTCGGTGCCGCCTTCTCCCACGCCCTTGGCGCCAAGCGGGTTGAGGCAGGAGGGGGCAAGGTCGATGCTGACCGCATCGACGCTGGGAAAGTCCGTGGCGGTGGGCAGCAGGTAGTCCGCGAAAGTGCCGCTGAGCATCTGGCCCGACTCGTCGTAGCGGAATTCCTCAAGCAGCGTGCCGCCCAGGCCTTGCACCGAAGCCCCCACGACCTGCCCATGCACGATCAGCGGATTGATCACGCGTCCGCAGTCTTCGACCGTGACGAGGGAGAGCACCTGGACGACGGCCGTCTCGGCGTCGACCGCGACATGGGCGATCTGCGTGCCGTATTCGAAGGTCACCGTCTTCTGTTCGAACTTCCCGGTTGCCTCCAGCAGCGCCGCGTCGCCGCTGTCGCAGACGTCCTGCAGGGTGAGCAGGACTCTGCCGCCATCGTCGACGATCCGGCCGCCGTGCAGCCGCAGGGTTTCGGCGGGCAGGTCGTGGCGGCGCGCCGCTTCGGCCTTCCATGCCCGCGCCAGGAGGTCCGCCGTCACCCTGACGGCGCTGCCGCCCATGACCATGCCCCGTCCATGGTAGGTCCCGAATCCGTGCGGCACGCAGGTGGTCGAGCCATGAAAGACGCGGATCGCATGCGCCGGCACGCCGAGGGCGTCGGCGAGCACTTGCGCGAACGACGTCTCCTGGCCCTGGCCGGTGCTCGAGCAGCCGGTGTAGAGCTCTATGCGGTCGGGGGCCGCGATCCTGATGCGCGCGGTTTCCGACGGGCCTGCGCCGCTGCTGTCGACGAAGCAGCCGATGCCTACGCCGTGGTACTTGCCGTCCACCAGCTGGCCCTGCCGCCCGGCCAGCCGGTCGTAGCCGATCTCTTCCATCGCCCGCTGCAGGGCGGCCGGATAATTGCCGCTGTCGTACCGGAGCGCTCCTTCGTAGGGCACCAGGCTGCCTATGTCGTAAGGCATCTGCGACGGCCGGACCAGGTTCGCCAGGCGGACCGCGGCCGGATCCAGTGCGAGGTCCGCGCACATCAGGTCTATCATGCGCTCGCGGAAGAAGTTGGCCTCGTAGCGGCCGGGCCCCCGATACGTGCCGCATGGCGTCTTGTTGGTCAGGACGATGGCGACTTCGCAGGCGTAGTGGGCGATGTCGTAGGGCCCGGGCAGGAACATGGCGCACTTGGCCGCGACGATGCCGCCGGTGGTCCGGGAATAGGCGCCGGTGTCGGAGACGAGGCTGGCGCGCAGGCCCAGTATCCTGCCTTCGCGGGTGGCGGCGAGTTCGAGCTCGCAGTGCACGTCGCGGGAATGGTTCATCGCCAGCAGGCTCTCCCGCCTGTCCTCCACCCATTTCACCGCCCGACCGACGAGCCGGGCGGAGAAAGGAATCAGATAGTCCTCGGGATAGAACTCGCCGCGCGTGCCGAAGCTGCCGCCCGTATCGACCTCGTGGAGATCGACGCGGTCCTCGGCCATGCCCAGCATGCCGGCCAATAGCTTGCGATTGAAGAAGGGCACCTTGGCGGCTCCCCAGACGTCCAGGTGGCCGTCGTCGCGCCAATGCGCCACCAGTCCGCGGGTCTCCATGGGCACCGAGGAGTGGCGGTGCACGTAGAAGCGTTCGCGCCGCGTGTACTCGGCTTGCCGGAAGGCCTGGTCGGGTTCTCCGCGCCGCGTCGAGTAATGCACGGGACGGTTGTCCGGAACCGCCGGATGCAAGGGCTGCCGGGACGTCGCGGCCAGCGCGCCCACCACGGGGTCCAGCGGCTCGATGTCGGCATGGACCACGTCGGCGGCGTCCTCGGCGACATAGCGGTCGGCGGCAATGACCACGGCGACCGGTTCGCCGACGTAGCGCACGCGATCGGCGGCGATCACCGGCTGTTCGCAGCGCTCCAGCCCGGCCAGCACGCCCACCCTGACCGGGATGTGCGGAATCGGCGACCCGACGTCGCGGGCGGTGATCACGGCCAGCACACCGTCCATGGCCAGCGCCTGCGCGGTGTCCACGGACCGCAGGATGCCGTGCGCAACGGTGCTGCGCACGACGACGGCGTGCGCCATGTCCGCGTACTTGACGTCGTCGACGAAGCAGCCCTCCCCGCGCAGCAGGCGCTCGTCCTCCATGCGCGGCAGGGGGCGGCCGATGAAGGGTGGGTCGGTCACTGCCTGTTCATTGGTCGCCATGGGATCGCCTCTCCGTTCGGCCCGTCTGCGCTTGCCTGCCCCGGGCTGTCGCTTCTATCGCATCGATGATGGGGATGTAGCCGGTGCAACGGCACAGATTCCCGGAAATCGCATCGCGTATCTCTTCGCGCGAGGGGGCGGGTGTTTCCTGCAGCAGCGCATGGGCGGTAACGATCAGGCCGGGAGTACAGAAGCCGCACTGCAGCGCATGGCAGCGGCGGAATTCGGCCTGCAGGTCGCTCAGGCCCTGTTCGGGCGAAAGCCCTTCGACCGTGGTCACTTCGCAGCCCTGGGCCTGGATGGCCAGCAGCAGGCAGGCGCGCACGGACCTGCCATCCAGCAGCACCGTGCAGGCGCCGCACACGCCGTGCTCGCATCCCACGTGAGTGCCGGTCTTGTGCAGCGTCTCGCGCAGGAAGTCGGCCAGTGTCCAGCGCGGCTGCACCTTGGCATGCTGCAGTTCGCCGTTCAGGGTGAAGGTCAAGTCGAGTCGTTCATCCATGGGCATGCTCCCCATTCATCGCGCCGGCTTGTCGCAGCACCCGCGCGCTCAAGGTCTCCACCAGGGACGAACGGTATCGTTCGCTCGCCTGCTGGTCCGATCGGCAGGGAACCTCCCTGCGCGCTGCGGCGGCGGCTGCCGCGATCGCCGGGGGATCCAGGCGGCGGCCGGCCAGGGCGGCCGAAGCCGACGCGGCCAGGACGGGCTGGTCGCCGGCCCCGAAGATCACCAGCCGGGCATCGCTGCAGCAGCCTGCATTGTCCAGGGCGAGCCGGCAAGCGGCGCCGACGATCGCGAAGTCGCCCCGCCGCCGCGCGATTTCCTCGAATCCCCACGATGCCCGGGCCGGGGGCGCCGGGAAACGGACGGCGGTCAGGATCTCGTCCGGCGCGAGCGCAGTCCCGAACAGCCCTGTGGCGAAATCCGCGGCCGGCACGATCCGTTCGCCCCGCACGCTGCTCAGCACCATGGCGGCATCGCAGGCCAGGCACAGCGCCGGCCATTCGGCCGACGGGTCGGCATGGCATAGGCTGCCCCCTATGGTGCCGCGATTGCGGATCTGGACGTGCGCGATGAACCGGACCGCTTCTTTGAGCAACGGCCAGTGCCGGCCGATCCCGGTGTCGGTTTCGAACCTCCGGTGCCGGGTCATCGCCCCTATCGTCATCGCCCCATCGGGTTCGATGCTGACTCGTTGCAGTTCGGCGATCCGGTTCAGGTCGATGAGAATATCCGGCCCGGCCAGGCGGAAATTGAGCGCTGGCATCAGGCTCTGCCCGCCGGCGATGAGTTTGGCCGTGCCGGAGTGCCTGGCCAGCAGGGCCATGGCCTCCTGGAGCGTGGCCGGGGCGAGATAGGCGAAGCGGGGAGGTTTCATGGCGAGGCCGGATGCATGCGTGCGGCCGTCACAGCAGCGCGACGTAGCAGGCCGCGGCCGCCAGTGCGATGGCCGCCGCCCATATCCAGCGCGCCGGCGTGCGGCCCGGCCGGGGGCCGGCCGAAGCCAGGGTGGGGCGATGGGACGGATCCTCCGGCTCGCCTGCATGGCCCGGCGCAGCGGCGGCGGCCACGAATCGGGCGAAGAAGTCGTCGGCCAGTTTCCGGGCCGCGGCGTCGACCAGCCGTGCGCCGATCTGGGCCAGCTTCCCGCCGACCTGGGCCGAGACCTCGTAGTGCAGGTCGGTTCCGTCCTGCGCCTGGGCCAGCCGAACGCGCGCCTTGCCCTTGCCGAAACCCATCGCGCCGCCCTGGCCTTCGAACGTCACCGTATAGGAGTGGGGGGGATTCAGTTCGGACAGTGTCATCCTGCCGCGGAACCTGGCGCTCACCGGGCCGACCTGCGCCTGCATGACGACCTGCATTTCGGTATCGGAGACCCTGTCGACCGATTCGCAGCCGGGGATGCAGGCGCGCAATACGTCCGGGTCGTGCAGTGCCTGCCACGTCCGCGCCGGGGGTAGCGGCACGAAGCGGGTATGGCTGATTTCCATTTGGGATCCTGTGCGATGGGGAGAGGCGAGGAGGTGAGGAATTCAGGAGACGAGCTGTTTCAGGCCTGCGAGAGTCAGGCCCGCGATGCCCATGCGCTGCGCGTTGCGCCCGCTCCGGCGGTAGTCCTCGCCGGTCATGCCGCTGGCCAGCGTCAGCAGGGCATCCGCAGTCGGAACGGGTACGCCGGCAATGGCCGCCAGCTCGGCAAACGGCACGAGGCCGAAGCCGAAGTCTTCCCGGTAGTAGCGGTGGGCGAAGCTGTCGGGAGCCTTGATCCGGCGGTTTGCGGCGCCGCCCGAAATCGCCTGGACGATATCGGCCCCGGGTTCGGTATCGGGCTCCACGGTTCCGATTGCGCGCATTTCCTCGACCAGCGGCTCGACGGCATAGCCGAAGGCGGCAGCGACTGCCTGCCGCTCGCGGTCCAGCGCGCCCATGACTCTCCCGACGCCCGGCGTGGCGCCCTGCACGTAGAACGTGAAATCCCCGCCGGTGGCTTCGATCCAGGCTGCGCCCAGCACTGCGGCGGGGGGATGGAGGACCAGGTTGGCGTTGCTCAGGTCCGAGACCAGCACGCTTTGCACCGGCGAGGCGCTCGGGTACATGCGCCGGGCGGCTTCCATGGCGGCGTCCGCGCCGGGCAGGGCGCCGACCCGCACCTGCCTGGCGACGCCGGATATGCGGACTCGCGCCTCTTGCTTGCGAGCCACGTAGGTCAGCGTGGAGAACTCGGCCAGCTCGGGCGCGCGGCGAGCTACCGACAGCCATGCATGGCGGAATTCCAGTGCGCCGCCGGTATGGCCGGGATTGAGCACGATGGGGCGTTCGAAGCCGATGGCGGCGAGATCGCGAGCGATGGCGCCGTGGGTGAAGGTGGGCAGGCAGACGAGCGCGGCGTCGGCGCCGTCCACGATGGTCTTCAGGTCGGAGTCGATTCGCGCGATGGATATCCGGCCTTCTCCCAGCACCCCTTCGTATTCCACGCCGCCGATGCGGCGTAGCGGCTCGAGGGTTTGCGCCGAGCGGTTCCATAGCCTGACTTCGTGGCCCTTGGCCTGGAGTTCGACCGCAGCCGCCGTGCCGCCGGCGCCGGCTCCCAGAATCGCGATAGTTTGCACGCCATCTCCAAGTAACGCTTCCCCGTCAGGGATGTTTCAGTGCCTATTTTGATCACGTAGTGTGATCAAAAAAATAGATCGTGTCAACGATGCGGGATTTCCCTGAACGGCGTGCAAACCCGCATGGAGACTAGCTTGGCGCTACTATGCGCGGGTCATGGCGTGTTAATTTCCAGGCGGAGATACTTGCCCCAATCGGGAGCATCCCTTGCCCCAGGAGCGGGCCCCGGAATCGTGCGCGGCATGCGCCGAAATGGTGCCTGGGCGAGCCGGCGGCTTTGACAAAAGCCCGGCTATGTGATTACATTTCGTGATCACAAGGAGAAATGCAGTCCCGATCCCGCCGTCAATCGAAAGTGCGCAGCCCCACCGGTGTCAGGACCCGTCGACTATGAGCCGAACCACGAAATCCCGGAAAGCCGACGAGGCGGGGGCGCCGCCCCAGGATCTGTCGGGCAACGTCGTATCCCTGGGCCGGCCCAGGCGCGGCCGGGCGAACCTGCAGGACATGGTCTATGCCCGGCTCAAGCACGGCTTGATGGTGGGCGCTTTCGTGCCTGGGCAGATACTGACGCTGCGCAAGTTCGCCGAAGCGCTGGGCACCAGCCCGATGCCGGTTCGAGAGGCGATCGCCCAGCTGGTTACGGCCAACGTCCTGGAAAGCCTGGCCAACGGCTCGGTCGCGGTGCCGCGGCTGACCAGGAAGCGCTTCATCGAGCTGACCGAGGTCCGGGCCTGCCTGGAAGGCATGGCGGGCGCCGCCGCGGCCGAGCGCTGCACGCCCGATCTCGTGCGCAGGCTGGCGGCCATCAACCAGCAGCTGCTGCGCGCCATCAAGGACAAGGATTCCCTGGAATGCCTGGCGAAAAACCAGGAATTCCACTTCACGCTGTACGAGGCTTCCGATTCCGAAACGCTGCCGCCCATCATCGAATCCCTCTGGCTGCAGGCCGGCCCGACCATGTACTTTTCGCTATCCGGGCCGAACGTGGTCTGGGATGCTTCGGTGCACGAGGAGATCATTGCCGCGCTGAAGGCCGGCAACGCCGCCGCCGTGCGCAAGGGGGTCGAGAAGGACATCCGCAAGACGTCGCGATACTTGCTGAACTCGGCCACTTTCCGGGCGGAGTCCGACCCGCTCATGAACATGCGCCTGAGCCTGGCGGACTGAAGGGTATGCCGGCGGGCCGCCGCCCGGGGCCTGCGCGCCGGGTGGCGAATGTCGGCCCAATCGTCAGCCCAATCTGCCTCGCGTCCACTCGCCCAGCTCGGCCACCAGTTCGCGCAGATGCCCGCGCAGCCGCTCGTACCCTTCGTGGGGCCGCAGCGTGGCCTCGTCCATGTAGAGCTTGCGGTTGACTTCCAGCTGCAGGCTGTGCCGCCCCTGCGCCGGGTCGCCGTAGCGGCGCACGATCTCCACGCCCTTGTAGGGATCGTTGACCGCCACGTCGTAGCCGCGCGCGCGCAGCCAGGCCGCCACCCATTCGCGGAAACCGGGCTCGCTGGTGCTGCCGTCGCGGTCGCCCAGGACGAAGTCGGGATGGACCAGGCCCGGCCGGTCGGTGGCGTACTGCGCGGCCACGCTGGGCATGGAATGGCAGTTGATGTGCCAGACCCGGCCGAAGCGCGCCTGCGCGGCCTGCAGCGTGCGCTGCAGGGCGTCGTGGTAGGGCTGCCAGCAGGCGTCGATGCGGTGGCGCACCTCGGCCACGGGCAGCTTGCGCGCGTACAGCGGCGTGCCGTCGTCCAGCATGCGCCAGACCAGGCCCTTGCCCAGGCCGACCTTGGGCGAGGCCGGCAGCGGCTCGGGCCAGGGCTCGGCCAGCAGCAGCGGGTCGATCTCGTGCAGGCCGCGGTTGGCGTCGATGTAGCTGCGCGGGAAGCGCGCGGCCAGCAGCGGCGCGCCCAGCGCCGGCGCGTCGCCCCACAGGTCGGCCACCCAGGTGTCCTCGGCGGTGCGCAGCGCCGCCAGCGGGATGGCGCTGTCGAAGTCCGGCGGGTAGTCGGTGCCGCTGTGCGGGGAGTCCAGCACCAGCGGCAGGCTGCCCGGGGCTTGCGGATAGCCCGCCGGGGTTTCCAGGCGGTAGGACAGGGGCTGGGTATGGATGGGCATGATGCGTGGGGCGGGGCCGTGCGGCCGCTCAGTCGATGCTGATGTTGGCTTTCTTGGCGATGGCCGCGTTGCGCTCGATGGTGTCGGCGATCTGCCTGGCGAACTCGTCGGGCGTGTTGCCCACCGGCTCGGCGCCCAGCTGGTTCAGGCGTTCCTTGACGGCGGGGTCGGCCAGCGCGGCGACGGCGGCCTTGTGGACCTTGTCCTTGACCGAGTCGGGGATGCCGGCCGGGGCCACCAGGCCGAACCAGGACGAGTCGTTGACCTCGGCCAGCCCGGCCTCGGCGAAGGTCGGCACGTCGGGCAGCGAGGCCACGCGCGCCGGGGCGGCCACCGCCAGCGCGCGCAGCTTGCCGGCCTGGATGTGCGGCAGCGACGAGGGCAGGTTGTCGAACAGCACGTCGACCTGGCCGGCCAGGGTGTCGTTGAGCGCCGGGCCGACGCCGCGGTAGGGCACGTGCAGCAGGTCGGTGCCCGAGGCCATCTTGAACAGCTCGCCCATCATGTGCGATACCGAGCCGTTGCCGGCCGAGGCGTAGGTGACCTTGCCGGGCTCTTTACCGGCCAGGGCGACGAAGGCCTGGATGTCCTGGGCGGGCACGGAGGGGTGCACCGACATCACGTTGGGCACGGCGGCCAGGTTGGTGATGGGGGCGAAGTCCTTCTGCGCGTCGAACGGCAGGCTTTTGTAGATGGCGGGATTGATGCCGTGGGTGCTGACGGTGGCCAGGCCCAGGGTGTAGCCGTCGGCCGCGGCCGAGGCGATGGCGCCGCTGCCGATGGAGCCGCCCGCGCCGGCGCGGTTTTCCACCACCACGGTCTGGCCGAGCTCGGCGCCCAGCTTGTCGGCCACCAGGCGGCCGACGATGTCGGTGGTGCCGCCGGGCGGGAAGGGGACGATCAGGCGGATGGGCTTGGCGGGATAGTCCTGGGCGTGGGCGATGCCGGCGGCGCCGGGCGCCAGGGTGGTCGCGCCCGCGAGGCACAGGGCCAGGATGAGGTTGCGTCGGTGCATGGATTCCCCTTGTGGAAGACGGTCGGTATGGGAAGGCCGGGGCGCACTGCCCCGTCCAGCACGGCATTCTTGGCCGGGCGGCGCCGTTTGCGCAAACGAAAGATAGTCAATAAGCTATTCCTTTTTGTCATGCCGGGGGCGGTCCGCGCTCCGGGACGCCTGCCCAGCCATGCGGCGCTTCTGCCCTTCCCTTACCGATCTGCAAGCCTTCGAAGTCACTGCCAGGCAAGGAAGTTTCACCCTCGCCGCCCAGGAGCTCTGCGTCACGCAGGGCGCCGTCAGCAAGCAGATCAAGCACCTTGAGACATTCCTGCGCGTCACATTGTTCATGCGCACGCGCCAGGGCCTGGTGCTGACCGAGGCCGGGCGCGGCTACCTGGCCAAGGTGCGCGCCGGGCTGAGCCAGATCGAGGCGGCGTCGCTGGCGCTGATCGCCCACCGGGGCCAGGGCGGCACGCTGAACCTGACCAGCATGCCCACCTTCGGCGCACGCTGGCTGATCCCGCGGCTGCCGGCCTTCATGCGCCGCTGCCCGGACGTGCACGTGGAATTCCTGCCGCACCGCCAGGGCTACGACTTTTCCTCGCCGGAGCTGGACGCGGCGGTGCGCTTCGGCAACGGCGCCTGGCCCGGCAGCCTGGCCGACTACATCGTCGGCCGGGACGTGGTGCCGGTTTGCGCGCCCGGCCTGGCCGCCCGGCCGTTTGAGACGCCCGAGGACCTGCTGCGCCACCCGCTGCTGCACCATTCCACCACGCCCGAAGCCTGGCCGGACTGGTTCGGCGACGTCGGCTGCGAGACGCGCCGCAGCCGCGAGGGCGCGCGCTTCGACCAGTTCTCGCTGCTGGCGCAGGCGGCGGTGGCCGGCTTCGGCATCGCGCTGATCCCGCGCTGCCTGGTCGAGGACGAATTGCGCGACGGCAAGCTGGCGATGGCGCTGGACCTGCCCGTGCAGGCGCGCGGCGGCTATTACCTGTGCTACCCCGAGCACAAGGCCGGCCTGCCGGCGCTGCAGGCCTTCCGCGGCTGGCTGCTGGAGGCCGCCGGCACGGCCGGGCCGGCGGGCGCGGCGAGAGCGCAATAGAATAGCGGCCATCATGACGATACAGCAGGCAAACGCAGGGCCGCCCGCAGCGGCAGCCGGGGCCGCCCGGGCCGTTCGGCCTTCCGGCGCGCCGGGGCAGGGCGGGCAGCCGGCCGCTTCCCCGGGCGCGGCCGCCCGCGCGGGCAGGCCGCGGGTAGTGGTGGGCATGTCCGGCGGGGTCGATTCCTCGGTCGCGGCCTGGCTGCTCAAGCAGCAGGGCTACGAGGTCATCGGCCTGTTCATGAAGAACTGGGAAGACGACGACGACAGCGAATACTGCTCCAGCCGCCAGGACTGGCTGGACGCGGCCAGCGTCGCCGACCTGGTCGGCGTGGACATCGAGGCGGTGAACTTCGCGGCCGAGTACAAGGACCGCGTGTTCGCCGAGTTCCTGCGCGAGTATTCCGCCGGCCGCACGCCCAACCCGGACGTGCTGTGCAACGCCGAGATCAAGTTCAAGGCCTTCCTGGACCACGCCATGGGCCTGGGCGCCGACCTGATCGCCACCGGCCACTACGCGCGCGTGCGCGCCGTGGAGACGGCCGGCGGCGTGCGCCACCAGCTGCTCAAGGCGCTGGACGCGAGCAAGGACCAGAGCTATTTCCTGCACCGGCTGAACCAGGCGCAGCTCGCGCGTACGCTGTTCCCGCTGGGCGGGATCGACAAGACCGAAGTGCGCCGCATCGCCGCGGACATCGGCCTGCCCAACGCCGCCAAGAAGGACTCCACCGGCATCTGCTTCATCGGCGAGCGGCCGTTCCGGGAGTTCCTGAACCGCTACCTGCCCAGCGAGCCCGGCCCCATCCTGACCCCGGACGGGCAGGAGGTCGGGCGCCACCACGGCCTGGCCTTCCACACCCTGGGCCAGCGCAAGGGCTTGGGCGTGGGCGGGGTGCGCGGGCGCCAGCGCGAGGACGGCACCGGCGAGCCCTGGTACGCCGCGCGCAAGGACCTGAAGAACAACGTGCTCTACGTCGTGCAGGGCCATGACCACCCCTGGCTGCTGTCGGACTCGCTGCAGGCGCAGGACGCGAGCTGGGTGGCCGGCGAGCCGCCCGCGCCGGGCGACTACGCGGCCAAGACCCGCTACCGCCAGGCCGACGCGCCCTGCCGGCTGCCGCCCGGCGCGGGCGAGCGCTTCGCGCTGGCGTTCCCGCAGCCCCAGTGGGCGGTCACGCCGGGCCAGTCGGCCGTGCTGTACGACGGCGAAGTCTGCCTGGGCGGCGGCATCATCGCCTGACCCGGCCCCGGCATCCGATTCCCCCATACGACAACAACAAGGAAGACATCTTGGATCCATTGTTCGCGCTCTGCCTGGCAGGGCTGGGAGCCGTCGTCGGCTTCCTGGCGGGCCTGCTGGGCATAGGCGGCGGCATGGTGCTGGCGCCCTTTCTGGTCATGCTGCTGCATTGGCAGGGCTGGCAGGGCGAGGCGGTGCACGTGGCCATCGCCACCTCCATGGCCACCATCCTGTTCACCTCGCTGTCCAGCGTGCGGGCCCACCACAAGGCGGGCGCGGTGCGCTGGCGCATGTTCGCGGCGCTGGCCCCCGGCATCCTGCTGGGCGGCGCGCTGTCGGGCGGGGCGGTGTTCGCCGCGCTGGACACCGCCTGGCTGTCGCTGGGCTTCGCGCTGTTCGTGGGCTATTCGGCGATCCGCATGCTGCGCGGCGGCGCGCCGCAGGCCGGCGGCGGCATGCCGGGGGCGGCCACGACGGTGTCGGCCGGCGCGGCCATCGGCTTCGTGTCCGGGCTGGTGGGCGCCGGCGGCGGCTTCCTGAGCGTGCCCTTCATGGCCCGCTGCGGCGTGCCGCTGCGCAATGCGGTGGCCACTTCGGCGGCGCTGGGCTTTCCGATCGCGCTGGCCAATACCGTCGGCTACGTGTGGTCGGGCTGGCACGAAACCGCGCAGCAGCCGGGCATGCTGGGCTACGTCTACTGGCCGGCGCTGCTGACGCTGTCGGCCGCCAGCGTGCTGACCGCGCCCTTCGGCGCGAAGGTCACGCACCGCTCGCCGGTGCACGTGCTGCGCCGGCTGTTCGCGATGCTGCTGCTGTGCCTGGCCGCCTACATGCTGTATGTGGCGGTGTCTTCCTTTGCTGCGCGGGGCCTGATGTGATGCCGCCGGCCCGCATGCGCGGCGGCGCCTGGCGGCCAGGCCCGGCGGGCATGCGGCGGGGCGTCAGCCTTGCGGCGGGGCGGTGTCGGCGAAGGACTGGCGCGCGGCCAGTTTTTCGTGCAGGCGGGCCAGGTTGGCGTGCTCGCCGCGCCAGTCCAGCGCGCCGAAGCGCAGGTCCAGGTAGCTCAGCGCGCAGCCCACGGCGATGTCGGCCAGGCTGTAGTTGACGCCCATGCAGAAGGCGTGCTCGCCCAGGCTCTTGTTCATGGCGTCCAGCGAGGCGTGGATCTTGCCGTACTGGCGGTCCACCCACTCGACGCTGCGCTGGGCCTCGGGGCGCTGGTTTTCCTTGAAGATGGCCACGCAGGCGTCGAGCACGCCGTCGGCGATGGCTTCCCAGCACTTGACGGCGGCGCGCTCGCGCCCGCTTTGCGGGATCAGGCGGCTGACCGGCGACAGGGTATCCAGGTATTCGACGATGACGCGCGAATCGAACAGCGCCCCGTTGTCTTCCATGACCAGGCACGGCACCTTGCCCAGCGGGTTGTACTGCTGTATCTGCGTATCGGGCGACCAGACGTTCTCGAGTTCGAAGCGGTAGTCCAGCTTTTTCTCTGCCATGACGATGCGCACTTTGCGCACGTAGGGGCTGGTAAGCGAGCCGATCAGTTTCATGGAGGGGGCAGGTTGTGGAAAGCGGCGCAAGTATAGCGGCATGGCGCGGCGCGCAGCGGGAACCCCGCCGCGAGCCGGCGTTTCCGGCGCGCTCGGACGAGTGTATATCGGGGCGCGGCGATTTGTGGCGGTGGGCCGGGTGATAAAATCAGCCGCTTGTTTTTTGTCTCGTTTTCACATCATGCAGATCGCCGACACGCTCAGCCCGCTCAATGCCCTGTCCCCGCTGGACGGCCGCTACGCCGCCCGCGGCCAGGCCCTGCGCGGCCTGCTGTCGGAGGCCGGCTTCATGGCGCACCGGGTCGAGGTCGAGATCGCCTGGCTGGTCGCGCTGTCCGACGCGGGCCTGCCGGAGCTGCCGGCGTTCTCCGACTCGGCGCGCGCGCAGCTGCGCCGGCTGGTCGACGAGTTCGGCGAGGCCGACGCGGCCCGCATCAAGGACATCGAGCGCACCACCAACCACGACGTCAAGGCGGTGGAATACTGGCTGAAGGAGCGCGTGGCGGGCGACGCCGAGCTGGCGCGCGCGGCCGAGTTCATCCACTTCGCCTGCACCTCCGAGGACATCAACAATACCTCGCACGCGCTGATGCTGACCCGCGCGCGCGACAAGGTCGTCGTGCCCATGCTGCGCCGGCTGCACGGCGAGATTGCCGGCCTGGCCCGCGCGCACGCCGGCCAGCCCATGCTGGCGCGCACCCACGGCCAGCCGGCCAGCCCCACCACCCTGGGCAAGGAATTCGCCAACGTGGCCGCGCGCCTGGCGCGCGCCATCGCCGCCGTCGAGGCCGTGCAGCCGCTGGCCAAGCTCAACGGCGCCACCGGCAACTACAACGCGCACCTGTCCGCCTACCCGGAGATCGACTGGCCCGCCTTCAGCGCGCGCGTGCTGGCCGGGCTGGGCCTGACGCAGAACCCGCACACCATACAGATCGAGCCGCACGACTGGATGGCGGCGCTGTTCGACGCGGTCGCGCGCGCCAACACCATCGTGCTGGACTTCGACCGCGACGTGTGGGGCTACGTCGCGCTGGGCTACTTCAAGCAGCGCCTGAAGGAAGGCGAGGTGGGCTCGTCCACCATGCCGCACAAGGTCAACCCGATCGACTTCGAGAACTCCGAAGGCAATATCGGCCTGGCCAACGCGGTGCTGCGCCACCTGTCGGAAAAACTGCCGGTCTCGCGCTGGCAGCGCGACCTGACCGACTCCACCGTGCTGCGCAACCTGGGCGTGGCGCTGGGCTATTGCGTGGTCGCCTACGACGCCTGCCTGCGCGGCATCGCCAAGCTGGAAGTCAACGCCGCGGCCATCGACGCCGACATCGACGCCTGCTGGGAAGTGCTGGCCGAGCCGGTGCAGACCGTCATGCGCCGCTACGGCCTGCCGCAGCCCTACGAGCAGCTGAAGGCGCTCACGCGCGGGCGCGGCATCACCCGCGAGGCGCTGCGCGGATTCATCGCCGGGCTGGACCTGCCCGCCGAGCCCAAGGAACGCCTGCTGGCGATGACGCCGCGCAGCTATGTCGGCCTGGCCGCGCGCCTGGCCGGCGAAGTCTGAAGCCCTAACCCGGGAGCCCGCATGTCCAGAAACACCTGCACGGGAAACCCCGGCACGGCAGTCGCGGCAGGCCTGGCCTGCGTCCTCCTGGCCGGCTGCGTGGCCGCCATCGAGCCCGGCGGCACGTATCCCGAACGCAGCTTCACGGTCGCCGCCGCGCCCGAGGCCGTCTTCCTGCGCGCCGGCGACTACGCGCGCGTCTGCCACGAGGAAAGCCGGCGCTCGGTGGGCGTGACCTATCTCGCCGAGCGCCAGGCCGACGGCAAGCAGATGGGCGGCGAAGTCCGCGTGCGGCGCGAGGACCTGATAAACAAGTATTTCGAGATCATCGCCGTGCGCCACGACGGCAAGGGCAATGCCCAGGTCACGGTCACCGTGCTGGGCAGCGGCGACTGGGACGAGGCCGAGCTCGACGCCGCCCAGCGCTCCATCTCCAGCGCCACGCCGGTCTGCCGGCAGGCGCCCGCGCGCTAGCGGCCGCCCGGCCCTCCGCATCCGGCCCGCCTGCCGCTTCCGGCGGCGTGCCGCGGCCTATTTATTCGTCGCGCGCCAGGCGCAGCCCCGAGAACTGCCAGCGCGCCTGCGCCGGGAAGAAATTGCGGTAGGTCGCGCGCACGTGCGTGCGCGGCGTGGCGCAGGAGCCGCCGCGCAGCACCCACTGGTCGCACATGAACTTGCCGTTGTATTCGCCGATGGCGCCTTCGGCCGGCCGGTAGCCGGGGTAGGCCGTATAAGGGCTGGCCGTCCATTCCCACACGTCGCCGTAGAGCCGCTGCAGGTCCGCCGCGCCGCGCGCAGGGCCGGGGTCGCGCGGCAGCGCGTCGAGCAGGTTGTCGTCGCCGGCGGGCGGCCGGGCCAGCGCAGCCGCTTCCCATTCGGCTTCGGTGGGCAGGCGCGCGCCGGCCCAGCGGGCGTAGGCGTCGGCCTCGTAGTAGCTAAGGTGGGCCGCCGTCGCCGCGGGCGCCAGCGGCCGTTCGCCGCGCAGGGTGTAGACCCGCCAGCCATCGTCGGCCTGGCGCCAGTACATGGGCGCTTGCCAGCCGGCGGCCCGGACGGTGTCCCACCCCGCCGACAGCCATAGCTCGGGCCGGCGGTAGCCGCCGTCCTCGACGAAGGCGAGCAGCTCGCCCTCGGTGACCGGGCGGCTGGCCAACTGGAAGGGGCGCAGCAGCGCGTCGTGCGCGGGCGTCTCGTTGTCGAAGCAGAAGCCGCCGCCGGCATGGCCGATGCGCACGATGCCGCCGGCATGGCCGAGCCATCGCAGGGGCGCGGCAACGGCCGCCTGCGCCGGGCCGGCCGCCGCGCCCGCATCCGGGAAGTATTCCGGCAGCAGCGGGTTGCAGGACAGCATGTGCTTGGCGTCGGTCAGGATGAGTTCCTGGTGCTGCTGCTCGTGGTTCAGGCCCAGCTCGACGATGGCGTCGAAGCCGCCCCGGCCGGCATGGCGCCCGATGGCCCGGCCCATGGCGTCGTCGACGTGGCGGCGGTAGGCCAGCACTTCGTCCAGCGAGGGCCGCGACAGCAGCCCGCGGCGCGGGCGCGGATGCTTCGCGCCGACCGCTTCGTAGTAGGAGTTGAACAGCATGCGGAAGGCCGGATGGAAAGGCCGGTAGCCGGGCTCGAAGGCGGCGAGCACGAAGGTCTCGAAGAACCAGGTGGTGTGCGCGAGGTGCCACTTGACCGGGCTGGCGTCGGGCATGGACTGCACCTGGCAGTCCTCGGCCGACAGCGGCTCGGCCAGACCTTCGGTGACCGAGCGCACCTGCAGGTAGCGGGCCGATTCGTGGGCGGCTTCCTCGAAGGCGCGGCGATCCGGCGCCGGGCGGCCGGCCGGGGAGGGATCGGGTGCGACGGGATCGGTCGCAAGAGCGGTCCGGAGCATGGGCGTTCCCTCAGGCGCGGGCAAGGAAAACGGAGAACCAGCCCCGCGGGTCGGTCCAGTGCGAGACGCCGCCGAATCCCGCCTCGCGCAGCATGGCCGCGAAGCGTTCGGGGCGGTACTTGTAGGAGTTCTCGGTGTGGATGCGTTCGCCGGCCGCGTAGCGGCGCTCGCCGCCGGGCCAGCGCACGGTCAGCGCGCGGCGCGCCTCCAGGTGCATCTCGATGCGCGAGGCTTCTTCGTCGTAGCGGGTCACGTGGCGCCAGTCGCCCACCTGGAAATCCGCCGCCAGCACACGGTTGGCGTGGCGCAGCACGTTCAGGTTGAAGGCCGCCGTCACGCCCAGCGCGTCGTCGTAGGCGGGCTCGACCACCTCGCGCGGCTTGACCCGGTCCACGCCCACCAGCAGCCCGCCGCCGGCACAGGCCTCGCGGATGTTGGACAGCATGGCCAGCGCCTGCGCCGGCGCCAGGTTGCCGATGCTGGAGCCGGCGTAGGCGAACAGCCGCCCGTCGCCGGCGACCTGGCCGGGCAAGTCCAGCGGCCCGCTGAAATCCAGGCCCAGCGCCACCACGTCCAGCCCGGGCCGCGCCGTGGCCACGCGCGCGGCGGACTCGCGCAGGTAGTCGGCGGAGATGTCCACCGGCACGTATTGCCGCACGTCGAAGTGCCCCAGCAGCCGCTCGCCCTTGCTGCAGTCGCCCGCGCCCAGGTCGACGAGCGTGCGCACCGGGCCCGCCGCCGCGGCGAACTCGGCGCCGTGGCGCCGCCAGATCTCCGCCTCGCAGCGGGTGGGGTAGTACTCGGGCAGTTGCGTGATGGCGGTGAACAGGTGCGAGCCCAGCTCGTCGTACAGGAACTTGGGGTCGATGCGCGAAGGCGCCTGCGCCAGGCCGCAGGCCAGTTCCTCGGCGGGCGGGCGGCCCGGCGCGACCGCCATTTGCACGAAGCGCGCGGCGGCCTCGGCCGATCCGCGCGAAGTAGCGTAGTGATCCATGCGCAAGCTCCGGTTCGTTGGGCCGGCGGCAGGGGAAGTGCCGGCGGCGCGGGGGCGGCATGGCGCAGCCCGGGGAGGCCCCGGCCGGCGCTGCCGGTCCATCATACCGGCACTATGCTGCCGCTGCGTTGCCGGATTTGCCGGATGCGGCCGGCCCGCTTGCGCGCAATGCGCGGCGCATGGCGCGCCATGCGCGATGGGCGGCCGCGCGGGCCGCCCATCGTCCGTTGCGCGCCCCGCCTCGCGCCTACTTCGGCGCCCCGCCCTGGCTGGGCGTGTAGGGCGCGCTGCCGCCCTGCATGTTCTGGGTAGGCGACACATTGGTGTTGCCGGGGTCGGAGGGCTGGCGCCCCCGTCCGTCGCCGTGCGTGCCGTCGTGGCCGTAGCCCTGGCCCGCGCCGGGCGCCGGGCCGCCCGGCACGGGCTGCATCGGCGTGGCGCCCTGGGAGGGCGCGGGCGCGGCAGTGCCCGGCTGCGGCGCGGTGTTGGGCTGCGTGCCCGTGGTGTCGTTGGGCGTATTGGAAGGGCTGGTCGGCTGGGTCGATGTCGTGCCCGACTGCGCCATCGCCGCGCCGGCGCCGAACAGCGCGGCGACGAACAGGCTGCGGGTGATGCGGCTGGGATGCTTCATGGACGTCTCCTTTGAGGCAGCAGGCCAGGTCGGTATGACGCGCGCGCGGCTCCTGCACGGGCAGCCGCGCTGCGGCCTGAATGCGAAGCTCCACCTTATCGAAGGCCTTGCGGGCGAGCGGTGTCCAGGGGTTAGTCGTCCTCTCGCCATGTGTCGCGGGGATCGCCTCGCGCGGCGGCGCATGCCCCGGGAGGGCGCGCATGCCGGGCGGGGCCGCGCCGCCGCGGCTTCCGGCCTGCCGCCGCGAAGCCCGCAGCGCGTTGTATTTGCTTGCTCTGAAGTCGAAAGGGTTACGTGGCCCTTTGGTGCATAATCGACATGCAGCCGAGGACCGCGCCGCCGCCCGGATACCGGGCGGCGGCGTGCACGGCCCCAGAGGGGAACGCCTTCAGCCATGACTACGCCAGCGCCGAAACGACGCATCTCCGAACCGCTTACCGGGGATCACCGTTTCCAGCTGCTGGTCGAGGGTGTAAGGGATTATGCGATTTATTTGCTGGACGTAAGGGGCTACGTCAGCAGCTGGAACTCCGGCGCGCAGCGCTTCAAGGGCTATGCCGCCGACGAGATCATCGGCCAGCATTTCTCCCGCTTCTACACCGACGGCGACCGCGCCGCCGGCCTGCCGGAGCGCGCCCTGCGCACCGCCGCCGAGACCGGCAAGTTCGAATCCGAGGGCTGGCGCGTGCGCAAGGACGGCAGCCAGTTCTGGACCACCGCCGTGATCCAGGCCATCCACGACCCCGACGGCGAACTGATCGGCTTCGCCAAGATCACCCGCGACATCACCGAGCAGCGCAAGGCGCAGCTCGAAGTCGAGCGCGCCCGCGACGCGCTCGGCCATGCGCAGAAGATGGAAGCCATCGGCCGGCTGACCGGCGGCGTGGCGCACGACTTCAACAACCTGCTGACCATCATCCGCACCTCGGCCGAGCTGCTCAAGCGGCCGGGCCTGCCCGACGAGCGGCGCGCGCGCTACGTCGCCGCCATCGCCGAGACGGCCGACCGCGCCACGCTGCTCACCAAGCAGCTGCTCGCCTTCGCGCGGCGCCAGCCGCTGGAGCCCAGGCTGTTCGATGTGCGCGAGCGCATCGAGGGCATGGAGCAGATCGTCAAGGCCACGCTGGGCGCCTCGGTCGAGGTCGGCTACGAGTACGACGCGGGGCTGGGGCCGGTGCACGCCGACCCCACCCAGTTCGAGACCGCCCTGTTGAACATGGTCATCAACGCGCGCGACGCCATGCCCGCCGGCGGTCGGCTGGACATCCGGGTGCGCAACGTCGACGGCGTGCCGGCCATACGCGGCCACCGCGAGGTGAGCGGCGCTTTCGTGGCCGTGTCGGTGCGCGACACCGGCATGGGCATGCAGCCCTCGGTGCTCAGCCGCGTCTTCGAGCCTTTCTTCACCACCAAGGAAGTCAACCACGGCACCGGCCTGGGCCTGAGCCAGGTGTACGGTTTCGCCAAGCAGTCCGGCGGCGAGATCGACGCGCACAGCGAGCCCGGCGCGGGCACGCTGTTCACCCTGTACCTGCCGAATGCCAGCGACAGGACGATAGAGGCCGAGACCGTGCGGCCGTCGCCGCGCGCGGTGCGCGCGCCCGACGCCAGCCGCAGCGTGCTGCTGGTCGAGGACAACCAGGTGGTGGGGCAGTTCGTCAACAACCTGCTCGTGGAGCTGGGGCAATCGCCCACCTGGGTGGGCAACGCCCAGGCCGCCCTGGCCACGCTGGAGCGCGAGGCCGCGCGCTTCGACCTGGTGTTCTCGGACGTGGTGATGCCGGGCATGAACGGCGTGGACCTGGCCAACGAGATCCGCCGCCGCTGGCCCGCCCTGCGCGTGGTGCTGACCAGCGGCTACAGCCACGTGCTGGCGGAAGAAGGCACGCACGGCTTCGAGCTGCTGCAGAAGCCTTATTCGATGGAAGACCTGGTCAAGGTGCTGGAGGCGCCGCCGCAGGGACGGGGCGCAGCGGGCTGAGGCGCGCCGGCGCGTGGGCGAACACTTTGCGCCGATTCGGCGCAGCCGCGCCCGGCATACATTGCCGCGCCTCATTAGGTTATGGGGTGTTCCAAAAAAATCCCTTTATAAACAATTGCTTGTTATCGGTTCGGCTTTCATAAGCAAATGAGAACACAGTCGTAGGCAGTGCCGCGACGCGGCCCTTACAGTGATTTTCATGAACCGCTCTGGACCTTACGCCAAGATAGCTCGCCGCGCCGCCGCGCCTGCCGCGGTTCGCCGCCTGCCGCGCGGCCGATGTTGACCTGACCGCCCGCAAGGCGCAACAGGCGCCTTCCTTCCAGCATTTGACACATACCCGCATGGCCTTGCAGCCGCACGGCCCGGGCTTTCTTTTTCCGTTTTTCCTGTACGGGGAGTTTTTCCGATGACCGAACGCATTCAATCGCTGCTCGCCGCGGCCGCGCTGGCCCTGGGCCTGGCCTCGCCGGCGGGTGCCGAGACCCTGAAGATCGGCGTGGTGCCGGGCGCCTATGCCGATTCCATCGCCGTGGCCGCCAAAGAGGCCAAGGCCCAGGGCATAGACGTGCAACTGGTCGAGTTCACCGATTGGACCACCCCCAACGTGGCCCTGAACGCCGGCGACATCGACGTCAACTATTTCCAGCACCAGCCTTTCCTGGACAACGCCATCGAGAAGCAGGGCTTCAAGCTGGTCAGCGTCGGCACCGGCATCCTGGCCAATATCGGCCTGTATTCGCTCAAGCACAAGGACGTGGCCGGGGTGCCGCAGAACGGCAAGGTGGCCATCGCCAACGACCCGGTCAACCAGGGGCGTGGCCTGCTGCTGCTGGAGAAGGTCGGACTGATCAAGCTCAAGCCCGGCGTGGGCTTCCTGGGTTCGCTGGACGACATCGTCGAGAACCCCAAGAAGCTCAGCTTCGTCGAGGTCGAAGGCCCGCAACTGGCGCGCGTGACCGCCGACGTGGACCTGGCCCAGGGCTATCCGCATTTCATCGTGGCGTCCAAGGCCTTCGATCCCTCCAGCGGCCTGGCCTATTCCGGCATCGAGGACGCGCAGTTCTCCATCCAGTTCGTGGTGCACGAGAAGAACGCGAACAACGAGACCATCCGCAAGTTCATCCAGATCTACCAGAACTCCGACGCGGTGCGGGCCGATATCCATCGCGCCTACTCCTCGGACGAGCGCCTGTACACGCTGGCCTGGAAGAAGTAAGGCGCCCGGAGGCCGGTCCATGAACTATTCCCCAGCATTGCGCGCGGCCGGCCATGCGGCGCAGCTGCCGACGTCGGGCCAGGCGCAGGCCGGCGGGCGCGAGGCGGCCGTCCGGGCGGAGCAGGCCGGCGCCGCCGTCGGCAACGCCGTGGTTTTCGAGGGCATCGGCAAGACCTATCCCTCGTTCTCCGGAGCGGTGCAGGCGCTCAGCGACATCAGCCTCGAAATCCCGGCCGGCAGCATCTTCGGCATCATCGGCCGCAGCGGCGCGGGCAAGTCCAGCCTGCTGCGCACCATCAACCGGCTGGAGCGGCCGACCGTCGGCAAGGTCATCGTCGAGGGCGTGGATATCGACACGCTGGACGCCCGGGGCCTGGTGCGGCTGCGCCGGCGCATCGGCATGATCTTCCAGCATTTCAATCTGCTGTCGGCCAAGACGGTATGGGAAAACGTCGCTCTGCCGCTGAAGGTGGCCGGCGTGCCCGCCGCCGAGGTCAAGCGGCGCGTGGCCGAGCTGCTGGCGCTGGTGGGGCTGCAGGACAAGCGCTCGGTCTATCCGGCGCGCCTGTCGGGCGGGCAGAAGCAGCGCGTGGGCATCGCCCGGGCGCTGGTGCACCGGCCGCAGATCCTGCTGTGCGACGAGGCCACCTCGGCGCTGGACCCGGAGACCACGCAGTCCATCCTGCAGCTGCTGCGCGACATCAACCGCAGGCTGGGCATCACCGTCATCCTGATTACCCACGAGATGAGCGTGATCCGCGAGATCGCCGACCGCGTGCTGGTGCTGGAACAGGGCCGCATCGCCGAGTTGGGCGAGGTCTGGCGGGTATTCGGTTCGCCCCGCCACGAGGCCACGCGCGCGCTGCTCGCGCCGCTGCAGCACGGCCTGCCCGACGATTTGCAGCACAGGCTGCGGGCCCGGCCGCCCGAACCGGCCGACGGCCACTGGCGCATCGTCCAGTTTTCCTACAACGGCGAGCACAGGCTGGAGCCCGATTTCGCCCGCATCGCCCGGGCCCTGCAGGCCGAGGTGCGGCTGGTGCACGGCGGGGTGGACCGCATCCAGGGCCACGTGCACGGCAGGCTGCTGCTGGCCGTGCCGGGCGGGGCCGCGCTGCCCGACCTGGCCGCGCTGGCGCAGGGGCCGCGGGCGCTGGCCCATCGCATCGAGGTGATAGGTTATGTCGATTCCCTTTGAGCGCTACTGGCAGGCGCTGCTGGACACCATATCGATGGTCGCCGTCTCCGGCGGCGTGGCCTTCGCGGCCGGGGTGCCGCTGGCCGTCCTGCTGATCGTCACGGCGCCTGGCGGTTTCCTGGAATCGCCCCGGCTGAACCGGGCGGTGGGCAGCGTGGTCAACGGCTTTCGCGCCACGCCCTTCATCGTGCTGCTGGTGGCGCTGATCCCGCTCACGCGGCTGGTGGCCGGCACCACCATAGGCGTGTGGGCGGCCATCGTGCCGCTGTCGATCAGCGCCACGCCCTTCTTCGCGCGCATCGTCGAGGTCAGCCTGCGCGAGGTCGATCCCGGGCTGGTGGAGGCCGCGCAGGCCATGGGCTGCCGCAAGTGGGACATCGTGCGCCACGTGCTGCTGCCCGAGGCGCTGCCGGGCATCATTGGCGGCTTCACCATCACCCTGGTGGCCCTGATCGGCTCCTCGGCCATGGCCGGCGCCGTCGGCGCGGGCGGCCTGGGCGACCTGGCCATCCGCTACGGCTACCAGCGCTTCGACACCGAGGTGATGGTGTTCGTGATCGCCATCCTGATCGCGCTGGTGAGCATCGTCCAGTTCAGCGGCGACAGGTACGTAAGATGGCTGAAGAATCGTTGACCGCCGCCGAGCCCGCGATGCAGGGCGGGCAGGTCTCCGGCGGCGCGGATGGCGCGCCGTCCGACGCCGCCCGCTTGCCCCGGCCGCCCGGCGCGGTGCACCGCATCGGCAGCGATGCCGAGGCGATTGCCGTCGCCCGCGGCCTGGCGCCGGGCTTCGCGGCGCAGGCCGCCGAGCGCGACCGCGAGCGCCGCCTGCCCTGGGACGAGCTCGATCGCTACTCGGCCAGCGGGCTGGGCGGCATCACCGTGCCGCGCGAGCACGGCGGGGCGCAGGTGTCCTACGCCACGCTGGCCGAAGTGTTCGCCATCCTGTGCGCGGCCGATCCCTCGCTGGGGCAGATCCCGCAGAATCATTTCGCGCTGATCCAGAACCTGAAGGACATGGGTTCGCCTGCGCAGAAGCAGCGCTGGTTCGCCGAGGTGCTGCGCGGCTGCCGGCTGGGTAACGCAGGGCCCGAGCGCAAGGCCAGGGCCAGCCTGGCCACCGATCCCACCGCGCGGCTGACCCGCGGGCCGCAGGGGCTGCGCGCCAACGGCACGCGCTTTTATTCCACCGGCGCGCTGTTCGCGCACTGGATCCCCTTCCGCGCGCTGGACGAGCAGGACCGGCCGGTGCAGGTCTGGGTGCGCCGCGACGCGCCCGGGCTGCGCGTAGTGGACGACTGGGACGCCTTCGGCCAGAGGACTACGGCCAGCGGCACGGTGGTGCTGGAAGACGTGCCGGTCGAGGACGAAGCCTGCGTGCCGCTGTACGAGTACGCCGGCGTGCCCATCCTGTCCGGCCCGGTGTCCCAGCTCATCCAGGCGGCCATCGACGCCGGCATCGCCGCCGGCGCCCTGGACGATGCGATCGCCTACGTGCGCGAACGCGCCCGGCCCTGGACCGACGCGGGCGTGGCGCATGCGCACGAGGACCCCTACGTGATCCAGGAAGTGGGCAGGCTGCGGATAGAAGTCGACGCCGCGCATGAGGTGCTGCTGGCCGCTGGCCGCGAGCTGGACGCCATCGCCGCGGCCGGGCCGGTGGATGCGGTGGCCGGCGCGCGCGCGTCGGCCGCCGTCGCCGAGGCCAAGATACTGACCACCGAGGCGGCGCTGAACGCCAGCGAAAAGCTGTTCGAGCTGGCCGGCTCGTCGGCCACGCGCGCCGCCCACAACCTGGACCGGCACTGGCGCAACGCGCGCGTGCACACGCTGCATGATCCGGTGCGCTGGAAGTACCACCTGCTGGGCAACTACCTGCTCAACGGCAAATATCCGCCGCGCCATCAATGGAATTGACGATGTCCGACGCCAGGCAGGCAACATCCCCACGCGGTGCCCGCGGCCTGCTGCCTCCCGAGGAGGCCGCTCGCTTCGGCACGGCTGCGCGGCGGGAGGCCGGGCAGCCGGCATCTCCCGTCCCGGTGATCGCCGACGACGCCCAGGCCCTGGCCATCGCCCGCGAGCTTGCCGGGGAATTCGCCGCGGGCGCGCAGGAGCGCGACCGGGACCGCATCCTGCCCTGGCGGGAAGTGGAGCGCTTCAGCGGCAGCGGCCTGTGGGGCATCACCGTGCCGCGCGAATACGGCGGCGCGGGCGTGTCGTCGCGCACTCTGGCGCAAGTCATCGCCATCGTCTCGGCCGCCGACGGCTCGCTCGGCCATATTCCGCAGAACCACTTCTACTCGCTGGAAGTGCTGCGCGTGGGCGGCACGCCGGCCCAGCAGGCCTTCTTCTACGAGCGCGCCCTGCGCGGCGAGCGCTTCGGCAACGCCCTGGCCGAGATCGGCCGCAACGATTACCGCCGCACCACCCGGCTGGAGCGCGACGGCGGCAACGGCTGGTTCGTGCAGGGGCGCAAGTTCTACTGCACCGGCGCGCTGTTCGCGCACTGGATCCCCACCGTGGCGGCGGGCGAGGACGCGCAGGGCCCCACCGAATACATGGTCTTCATCCCGCGCGAGGCGCCCGGCGTCAGCGTGGCCGACGACTGGGACGGCTTCGGCCAGCGCGTGACCGGCAGCGGCACGGTGGCCTTCGAGCGGGTGCGTGTGCAGCCCGAATGGGTGCTGCCCTTCAAGGCCTCGTTCGAGCGGCCCACGACTATCGGCCCCTTTGCCCAGATCCTGCACGCGGCCATCGACGCCGGCATTGGCCGCGGCGCCTTCCAGGCCACGCTGGACTACGTGCGCGAGCACGCCCGGCCCTGGATAGACGCCGGGGTGGAGCGCGCCGCCGACGATCCCCTGCTGCTCTACCAAGTGGGCGAGGCGCACGTCCGGCTGCGCGCGGCCGAAGCCCTGATCGAGCGCGCCGCGCGCTTCGTCGACGCCGCCCAGGCCGCGCCCGGCGAGGACAGCGTGGCGGCCGCATCGGTGGCGGTGGCCGAGGCCAAGGCGCTGGCCACCACGGCCAGCCTGCTGGCCGGCAACCGCCTGTTCGAGCTGGCCGGCACCTCGGCCACGTCCACGCGCCTGGGCCTGGACCGCTACTGGCGCAACGCGCGCACGCACACGCTGCACGACCCGGTGCGCTGGAAGCACCACGCGGTCGGCAACTACGCGCTCAACGGCAAGCGCCCGCCGCGCCACGGCGCGATCTGAGCCGGCGCCGGCGCAAGACAGGAGCCCTCAGCACCATGAGCCGCAAGCGCATACTGCTCAACGCCTTCAACATGAACTGCGTGGGCCACATCAACCACGGCATGTGGACGCATCCGCGCGACACGTCCGTGAACTACAACACCCTGCAGTACTGGACCGGGCTGGCGCAGCTGCTCGAGCGCGGCCTGTTCGACGGCCTGTTCATCGCCGACATCATCGGCTGCTACGACATCTACCAGGGCGGGGTGGACCTGACCCTGCGCGAATCGATACAGCTGCCGGTCAACGACCCCTGGCTGCTGGTCTCGGCCATGGCCGCCGTCACCGGCCACCTGGGCTTCGGCCTGACCGCCAACGTCCATGCCGAATCTCCCTATACCTTCGCGCGCAAGGCGGCCACCCTGGACCAACTGAGCGGCGGGCGCCTGGGCTGGAACATCGTCACAGGCTACCTGGACAGCGGCGCGCGCGGGCTGGGCTATGCCGGACTGCCCGAGCACGACGCCCGCTACGATCGGGCCGACGACTTCCTGGCGGCGGTCTACAAGCTGTGGGAAGGCAGCTGGGAGGACGGCGCCGTGCTGCGCGACCGCGAGCGGCGCATCTATGCCGACCCGGCCCGGGTGCATGCCGTGCGCCACGAAGGGCCCTACTACCGGCTGGACGGCTACGCCATGAGCGAGCCGTCGCCGCAGCGTACGCCGGTGCTGTTCCAGGCGGGCAGCTCCGGGCGCGGCCAGGCCTTCGCGGGCCGGCATGCCGAGGGCATCTTCATCGGGGCCAACAGCCCGCAGGCCGCGCGCGCCACGTCCGCGCGGCTGCGCCAGGCCGCGGCCGACGCCGGGCGCGACCCGCAGGATGTGAAGATATTCGTCGGCATATCGGTGGTGCCCGGGCGCACGGCCAGCGAGGCCCGGGACAAGTACGAGGAATACCAGCGCTACGCCAGCGCCGAGGCCGGCCTGGCCCACTTCTGCGCCAGCACCGGCATCGACTTCGCGCGCTATGGCCTGGACGAGCTCATCGCCTACGGCGAGTCCAACGCCATCCAGTCGGCCGCCCAGTTCGCGCGCAGCAACGGCCGCACGCGCCGCGAGCTGCTGCAGCGGTTCAAGCTGGGCAGCCGCTACACCACCCTCGTCGGCGACGCCGGCCAGGTGGCCGACGAACTGGAGCGGTGGGTGGACGAGGGCGACATCGACGGCTTCAACCTGACGCGCATCGTCGTGCCCGAAAGCTTCGAGGATTTCATCGACATCGTGGTGCCCGAACTGCAAAGCCGCGGCCGCTACCGCACCGGCTACGAGCCGGGCACGCTGCGCCACCAGTTGTTCGGCGCCGGCGACCGCCTGCCGGCCCGCCACGAGGCGGCGCGCTGGCGCCATGCCGGCGCGGCGGCGGCCGATGCGCAAACGGCCGCCGCGCGCAGCCAGGCCGAACCTTCCCACTGACATCCGCCCTACAGGCATATCGCAGACCATGAACACCAGACGGATATTCGCCGCGGCATTCGCCGCCGCGGCCATCGCGCTGGGCCTGCCGGCCGGCGCCGCCGCCCTGAAAATCGGCGTGACGCCGGGCGCCATCGCCGATTCGATCGAGACCGCCGCCCAGGAGGCCCGCAAGCAGGGCCTGGACGTGCAGGTGATCGAGTTCACCGAATGGACCGGGCCCAACACCGCGCTGGCCGCCGGCGACCTGGACGCCAACTACTTCCAGCACCTGCCCTTCCTGGAAAACGCGGTCAAGGACGCCGGCTACCGCTTCAAGCCCGTGGCCATCGGCCTGCTGCCCAATGTGGGCCTGTTCTCCCTGAAGGTCGGCCGTTTCCAGGACCTGCCCGAAGGGGCACGCGTGGCGGTGGCCAGCGACCCGGCCAACCAGGGCCGCGGCCTGCTGCTGCTGGAGCGCGCCGGCCTGATCAGGCTCAAGCCAGGGCTGGGCGCAGGCGCCACCGTCAACGACGTGGCGGACAACCCCCGCAAGCTGCGCTTCGTGGAAGTGGCCGGGCCGCAGCTGGTGCGCTCGCTCGAGGACGTGGACCTGGCCTACGGCGTGACCTCGCACTACGTGGCAGCCGGCAAGGCCGAGGTGGCCGCCCGCCACGGCCTGCTCTTCTCCGGCGTGGAGGATACCCGCTGGGCCATCCATTTCGTGACCCGCGAGGACAACGCCGGCGATCCGCGCATCCGTCGGTTCGTCCAGATATACCAGGAATCGCCGGCCGTGCGCCGGCGCATCGACGACTCCTACGCCAACAACCCGAGCTTCTATTCGCTGCCCTGGCTGCCGCCCGGCGCGGCGCGATAGGACGCCATGCCGCGGGCCGTGGGCCCGCATCACGACGCAACGCACACGCCATGCCTGAATCCGCACTCCACGCCGCCGGCGCGGCCCCGCCCGCCGCGGGCGCACCTGTTCCCGAACCGCCGCCCGATCCCGGCGCGGCGGGCGAACCGGGCGCAGCCTACACCGTCGCCGCCGGCACGCCGGCCGAAGTCAGCCGGGACCTGGCCCGGCAGTTCGCCGCCACCGCCGCGCAGCGCGACCGGCTGGGCGGCACGCCCAAGGCCGAGCGCGACGCGCTGCGCGCCAGCGGCCTGCTGCGCCTGAGCATCCCCGAGCAATACGGCGGCCAGGGCGCCGACTGGGTGCAGACCCTGGACAGCGTACGCGAGCTGGCCACGGCCGACGGGTCGCTGGCCCACGTCTACGGCTTCCAGCATCTGCTGCTGGCCACCGTGCAGTTGTTCGGCTGGCCCGAGCAGTGGGAGCCGTGGCTTGCGCAGACCGCCGGCAACGACTGGTTCTGGGGCAACACGCTCAACCCCCTGGACCGCCGCACCGTCGCCCACCGGCGCGAGGGATGGTGGGAGTTCTCCGGCAAGAAGAGCTTCTGCTCGGGCGCCATCGATTCGCAGATGCTGATCGCCTCCGCGCTGGACGAGCAGTCCGGCAAGCTGCTGATCGCGGCCATCCCCAGCGAGCGCGGCGGCATTACCCTCAATCATGACTGGGACAATATCGGCCAGCGCCAGACCGACAGCGGCTCGGCCCTGTTCGAGCGGGTACGGGTCGAGCAGGGCGAGCTGCTGCTCGACCCTGGGCCGCTGTCCACGCCCTTCGCCTGCCTGCGCCCGCTGCTGGCGCAGTTGACCTTCGCCCATGTGTTCCTGGGCATCGCCCAGGGCGCCTATGCGCACGCGCGCCGCTACACGCTGAACGAATCCGAGCCCTGGTTCAGGTCGGGCGTGGATGCCGCCGGCCAGGATCCCCACGTGCTGGCGCTGTACGGGGATTTTTGGGCCGGCCTGGAGGGGGCGCGCCTGCTTACCGAGCACGCTGCGCGCGTCTTCGACCAGGCCTGGCGCCGCGGCCCGGCGCTGACCGCCGAGGAGCGCGGCCAGGCGGCCGTGGCCATCACTGCCGCCAAGATCGCCACCACGCGTAGCGGCCTGGAAGTGGCCGGCCGCCTGTTCGAGGTGACCGGCGCGCGCGCCACCCACGGCGCGCTGCGCCTGGACCGCTTCTGGCGCAACCTGCGCACGCAGACGCTGCACGACCCCCTGCACTACAAGCTGCAGGAACTGGGCGACTGGGCCTTGAACGGCGCCTATCCCTTGGCCAGTTTTTACTCATGATCGCCCCCGCCTGGCCGCCCGGAGGGGGCGCTGCCTCACGCGGGGAGGATGCGCAGCGGCAGGAGGGGCGTGCAGCGGCCGCGCCGGCATGGCCTGCGCCTCGTCTGGCCGAGCGGGCGCAATGGATATTCGAGGACCCCGCCTCGCAGGCCCTGCGCGAGGTGATCCACCAGGTCGCGCCCAGCGAAGCGGGTGTGCTGATCTACGGCGAGGACGGCGCCGACAAGGAACTGATCGCGCGCTACATCCACGACCTGAGCCCGCGCCGCCACGGCCCCTTCGTCACCTTCAATTGCGGCGCGTTGTCGGAAGCCTTGGTCAACGCCGAACTGTTCGGCCACGAAAGCGGCGCCTTCACCGGCGCCCTGGCCAGCCTGCCCGGGCGCTTCGAGGACGCGCACGGCGGCACGCTGCTGCTCGACGAGATCGACGACCTGCCGCTGCCCATGCAGGCCAAGCTGGTGCGCGTGCTGCAGGACAGGGCCGTGGCGCGCCTGGGGGCGAGCCGGCGTGTGGCGGTGGACGTGCGCGTGCTGGCCGGCAGCGGCGTGAACCTGGAGCAGGCCGTGGCGGCTCGGCGCTTTCGCGAGGACCTGTACTACCGCCTGAACGTGGTCCGGCTGGACGTGCTGCCGCTGCGCCGCCGGCCCGGCGACATCCTGCCGCTGGCGCGGCATTTCATACAGACCTACTGCCGGCGCCTGAACTACGCCGAGATGGAGCTGTCCGTCCCGGCCCAGGCGGCGCTGTTGCGCTATCCCTGGCCGGGCAATCTGCGCGAGCTGGAAAACGTCATCCACCGCACGCTGCTGCTCACGCGTGGGCTGCGCATCGGCGCCGAGGACCTGCGCCTGCCCGAGCTGCAGGGCGAGCCGTCGCCGGGCCCGCCCGCCATGCCGCAGCCGGAGCCGCCCCGGCTGGCCGATGCCGTCCCGGACCCGGCCTTGGAGCTGGCGCTGGACGAGGCGTTGGACGGCCTGTGCGACCGTCATGCCCAGGGGCTGGAGCAGTTGGTGCAGAACGCGCTGCTGCTCAAGGTGTGGCGGCGCAACCGCTTCAACCAGGTACAGACGGCTGCGCAGCTGGGAATCAGCCGCAGCGTGGTGCGGGCGCGCCTGAAGCGGCTGGGGCAGCTCGGGCCCGACGTGGAGTAGGCTGTCGGCACGGGAGCGCCGCGACCTGGGCCTGTAGCGGCGCGGCCGCGCCGCTACAGGCCGGCTTATCTCGATATGACTTTGTATCGCCAGATCCCAAAGGGGACCTTTTCATGTCTCATAGTTTCCCCTCTATCGCCGCCAGTTCCTCCCCCGACAACGTCTCCCTGGCCAGCAATTCCGCCGCGGCCTCGTCCAGCAGCGCGCGGTGCGTGCGCAGGATGGCCGCGGCGCGCTCGAAGGCGGATTCGACCAGCCCGCGCACCGCCGCGTCGATGGCCGCCGCCGTCTGCTCGCCGTACTGGCGCGGCCGCCAGTCCGATGCATTCGGCATGCCCAGCGGCGATACGGCCTCGGGTTCGTAGGCGACCTGGCCCAGTCCCTCGTCCATGCCGAAGCGCACCACCATGCTGCGCGCGATCGCAGTGGCCTTGGCCAGGTCGTCGGCCGCGCCGGTCGAGACCTCGTCGAAGACCAGCCGCTCGGCGGCGCGCCCGCCCAGCAGCACGGCCATGCGGTTCATCAGCTCTGGGCGGTCCATCAGGAAGCGGTCCTCGATCGGGCGCTGGATGGTATAGCCCAGCGCGGCGATGCCGCGCGGGATGATGGAGACCTTCTGCACCCGGTCCACGCCGGGCAGCGCCATGGCCACCAGGGCGTGGCCCATTTCGTGGTGGGCCACCACCTTGCGCTCGTGCGCGTTGAGCAGGCGGTTGCGCTTTTCCAGGCCGGCGACGATGCGCTCGATGGCCTGGGTGAAGTCTTCCTGCGACACGCTGTCGGCGCTGCGGCGGGTGGCGATGATGGCCGCCTCGTTGACCAGGTTGGCCAGGTCGGCGCCGGAGAAGCCGGGGGTGAGGGCGGCGATGTCTTCTACCGGCACGCCGGCGGCGAGCCTGATCTTCTTCAGGTGCACGGCCAGGATGTCGGCGCGGCCCTTCTTGTCGGGCCGGTCGACCAGCACCTGGCGGTCGAAGCGGCCCGAGCGCAGCAGCGCCGGGTCGAGGATTTCCGGGCGGTTGGTGGCGGCCAGCAGCACCACGCCGGCCGACGTGTCGAAGCCGTCCAGCTCGGCCAGCAGCTGGTTCAGCGTCTGTTCCTTCTCGTCGTGGCCGCCGCCGGGAAAGACGCTGCCGCGCGCCCGGCCCAGCGAATCCAGTTCGTCGATGAAGACGATGGCAGGCGCCTGCTTGCGCGCCTGCTCGAACAGGTCGCGCACGCGCGCCGCGCCGATGCCGACGAACATCTCGACGAATTCCGAGCCGGAGATCGAGAAGAACGCCACCCCGGCCTCGCCCGCCACGGCGCGCGCCAGCAGCGTCTTGCCGGTGCCGGGCGGACCGTAGAGCAGCACGCCCTTGGGGATCTTGGCGCCGACGGCCTGGAACTTGGCCGGCTCGGCCAGGAACTCCTTGATCTCCTGCAGCTCCTCGACGGCCTCGTCCACGCCGGCCACGTCGGCGAAGGTGACCTTGGGA
>Ga0182738_1000875_pt1 | contig 40173 bp, 26 predicted proteins | sample eDN5th30CBELigMG_FD_128876 | JGI IMG/M metagenome (GOLD analysis project Ga0182738, IMG submission 128876) | Enriched Miracle-Growth compost microbial communities from Emeryville, California, USA - eDNA 5th pass 30_C BE-Lig MG (version 2)... ...
AAAAAAAAAATTTATGAATAGATAGATTCAAACAAAAAACGAGGATTATGAAGCCTTATTATTTATTCTTTAAGAAGGAAGAATAGAAGAGCTCACGAATTCTTCCAACCGTTTTGGCAATCATGAGTTCATATTCAGCCATTTCATCGAATGACAAGAATCCATGAGGCAACTCTTTATAAACCACAAGTTTTACTTCTTTATTTAATCTTTGCAGACGTTCTGCAAATTGCCAACTATCATCGTGAAGAGGGTCATTTGCACCTGTAAAAATCGTAACAGGAGGCAACTTCGAGAGCAAATCATCCTTTGCTAAAACGGGACTTAAGAATGGATCCATGTGAGGTTTAAACTCTTCTGGGATATAAGCCTTTAAACAAAGCTTCAAAATATTTGAAGGAAGAACGAGATCATCAAGTGCTGTAAAATAGCTTGGATGGACATCCTTGGGGTTTAAACTGAGAGCAGGGTAGCAAAGGAAAAGTCCATCTGGTACCCTAACGCCTTCTCTTATTGCTCGCAGCGCCAGAGATGTCACATAGTTACCTCCAGCAGAATCACCAGCCAACACAATCTTCTCCATCTTGATTCCCAAAATAGACTCTGAGTAATTTATCAGCCAGTTGTAGGCTTGCCAAACGTCATCCAAGCCTGCAGGAAAAGGATATTCTGGAGCTAGCCTGTAATCGATCGAAAAGACTACCATATTCAAAGATTTGGCCCATCGATAGAGGTAATTTCTATGGGACCCAGAAGACATTGCCACAAATCCGCCACCATGGACATGAATAACGACTCCATCGAATTTCTCTTTATATTTCGATTTACTCTTATCAAAAAGCACCTTGTCTCGAACATTTGAAATAAATGCTTTTACAAACTCATCCCTCTTTCCAGTTATTGTCAATGGTTTTGAAGATATGATCCTAATTTTTACCCTGTTGTTTCCATCATTATACAAGGTTTTGTTGAAAAGGCCTGGAAGAGCCTCCTTTTTATTATAAATGGAAGGAGGTTTCAAATGATCACCATTCGGCTTGAAAGTCTCTAGAGTTTGGCTTTTATATTCATCCAGAACAGATTCTCTTGTAATGGCAGGGAATAGTCTTGGGACGTACAAGCACTTGTCAAATCCGATTGGGGGAAGCCTTGTCTTCATCAGTTCTGATACCAACCTCTTCTCAGTGAGACTCCAGAGCCCAAAAGTCAAATTCATCTTTGGGTCTGTCAAATACAGCGAGGAATTGATTTCTGCCTTCTGCTTATTCGCAAAATAGTACACCCCACTTATTGCTCCAGCAAATTTATTAAAGTCTGAGCCGTCTGTCTTTCCTTTAGACTTTTGGCCTTGGTAAATCATTGCATTGGCAATTGTTAGCATCTCAGTAAACATTTTTAAACTCGCCTTCAGAGCCTTCTTGTCCATAAATTCAGCAAACTCTGTTGCGCCGTAAAGTTTTGTCCAGACAGGAGAAGACTTTGGCTGGGAAAAAATATTTTCAGGGGATAAAGTCACTAACCCTGGAAAATATTCATTAATCGTCTCAATCTTTGATGTCAAGATCTGAATTTGAGCCAAATCATCGCTTTTAAGACTTATCTCTTTACTCTTTTCTTTTTCTTTTAAAATATTCTCACTTCTCTTTTGGACTTCTTGAAGGGCATCAATTAATACCAAGTCAAACAGGTCGTTTAAAGGAACAACACTGATGCTGGTATCCCCATTTCTGATTTTCGGATAGCATTCCTCAACATTAATGCTCCGAAACTTTTTGATAATCTCATCAACCTCTTCTTTGGATTTAGACCTGATGATATTCAAAATAAACTCAAAGTGAGTCTTGGAGGTTTCTAGATTCTCAATCAACTTCCTCATAAGCTCTGGAACTTCCTTTTCATGGTGTTCACAGTTGATAATCTCAAATTGAACTTTTTCAATATCCAAAATTGATTGAATTGAAACTTGAAATTTTTTAATCACCTTCTCTGTCAAATCCACTTGCCCCTGCTCTTGCTGAGGTTGAGGTTCGCTGATCTCATTATTTAACAACTGATTCAAAGTGTCCACTGCGCTTGGGCATTGTTCAGCAATCATATTTGATTCTTATTAGGCCCTATTTAATATTAATTCATTAAAAAGTCCCTTCACTTCTTAATAAAATCAGGAGAAAACTACTATATCAAGTATTTTCTTTCGTTATCAAAATAATTTTTATTTAGAAAAATTTTTTTTTATTTCAAATTTCTCTTTATTTATAAAAAAATATCTCTATGTATTTAGAAAAAATATCAATCTTTCCATACAACATAATATTATATTTCAATTATACACCGATAATTTTTGAATGATTTAAGAGGAAAAGTTCTTTGATTCTATCGACAGCTTCAGTGACAACTGTTTCATATTCCAACATTTCATCTAAGGTGAGGAAACCATGGGGAAGACCGGGATATACAGTCATTTTGACATCTTTGTTTAATCTTTGAAGTCTTTCAGAAAACTTCCAAATATCATCGTGAAGTGGATCATTTGATCCGGAAATAATTCTCACTGGAGGTAAACGAGATAAAAGCTCATCGCTTGCCACCACGGGACTGAGGAAGGGGTCGGATTCAGGCTTGAATTCTTCAGGAATGTAGGCTTTTAAGCAAAGCTTCAAGACATTTGATGGCAAAATAACGTCATCAATAGCTTGGAAGTAACTTGGGACGACTTTGACGGGGAATAAATTTAGAGCAGGATAGGAAAGCATAACTCCATCTGGTAATCGGACTCCTTCTCTGATTGCTCTTAAAGTGAGAGAAGTGACAAAGTTTCCTCCTGCAGAGTCTCCAGTAAGAATCATGTTCTCCATTGCCACTCCCAAGATTGACTCAGAATAGTTGACAAGCCAGTTGTAAGCTTGCCAAACATCATCCAAGGCAGCAGGATAAGGGTGTTCGGGGGCAAGTCTGTAGTCAATCGAGAAGATCACCATGTTCAAAGCCTTTGCCCATCTATTCAAATAGTTTCTGTGAGATGAGGAAGACATGGAGACGAAGCCGCCTCCGTGAATATGAATAATCACACCATTAATATTTTCTTTGACTTGTTTTTTAAATGCCAACTTTTCCTTCATCTCTGCCATCATAACAGCCATCTTCTCTCGCTTTTGGCCTTTGATGATGAGAGGCTGAGAAGACAGAATTCTAATCTGAACTTTGTCAGAGCTCTTGTCAAAAATCGTTTTGAGGATCTCTTCTCTTTGCTCTGCTAAATCAGGGCCAACCAGCTTTCTATCCTTCAAGGTGTGAAGGGAATTCTCTTCATATTCTTTCAAAACTGATTCCTTTGTGATTTGGGGGAATAATCGTGACACATAAATTTTTTTGTCATACTCAATTGAGGGAAGCCTGAGTTTGTACAACTTTTTGACAAACTTTTGATCGGGGAGATTCCAGATTTTGAAGGCAGATTCCATTTTGGGGTCGGCAAGGTACTGGCCTGATCTTAGCTCAGCTTTTCCCTGTTGTGCCATATAAAAGAGTCCGCTGACGGCTCCAATAAAATCACTCTTTTCCTTGTCACCCTTGTACAACGCTGCATTAGCAACACTAAGAATACCAGAAAGTTTCTTAATGCTTGCAAGAACGGCTTTCTTGTCTTTAAATCCTTTGAACTCAGTAATCTGATGGAGCTTTTGCCAAGTAGAAGCTGACTTGGGCTGGGCAAAAAGGTCCTCTGCCGCCATTTGAATCAGTCCAGGGAGATACTCCATCACTGTTGCCAATTTTGAAGCCAGAATCTGGACTTGAGCCAAGTTATCTCCTCCTTTGTTAACTTCTATATTTCCATTCTTTACCACATAGAAATTCGTGGTAATTTCTTTCAACTCTTCAAAAGTGGTTTTTATCACTGTATCAAGGGCATCGTTTAAAGGAACAAGGCTCACATCAGAAGCCTGAGTTAAACCCATATACAAATCTGAGACTGGTTTATGCTCATTCTGAAGCGAAGCGACGTGTTCCTTAGATTCTGCCTGTAGGGTCCCCTGAATCATGAAAAAGTGAAGCTGAAGAGACTTCATATTCGAAATCAGTTTCTGGAAATGCTGAGCCATCTCTTCTGTTTCATTTATAGGCCCAACGATTTCAACATATTTCTCATCAAGCTTATTGATGTATTTAATAAAAGTCTCGAGCTTAGCAATCACAGTGGCTTTCAAATCAATCTCTTGGAGTGACGACTCTACAGGCTTCTCCAACTGCTCTTGACTTGGTGCCTGATCTTGAACTGATTGCATCATCATGTTTTATAATAATTCTTATTAATCTCTGCCTCAATAAAAGTTTAAAACGAGGTTGAATCCTCATTTAATTTTTATCTTTGATAGTAATTCATTCAAACATATGCTGAAATCCATAATATCAATTTTCAAGAGAAAATTACTGTATTGTGATATTTTAGTTGTTTTCATATGAAATAAAATTACAGTATAATAATTTAAAAGACTTTTTTGACAACTCCACGATAAGAGGTTCAAGACAAAAATTTTCATAAGATCTAATATTTTACAATTAGTCAATCGTATAGACTGTATTTGAAGATGGGTTAAAAACAGCTTTTGTTGCGGATTTTCTTCCGACCATTTTTGCCACCGGAGGAGGAACTATGAAGAGATTTAGAAAATTCATTACTAAAGAATTTTACGTGTTATGGTTGTTGTTTTCTTAACTTTTTTTAGATCTTCTCTTTCTAAATCATAAACTTCGATAAATTGGCTTTGAGTTGATGGGTCGTGTCTTTTCAGAATGTTGGATTTTTTTTGAATTCGAACATCAAGATCAGAGTTCTCAGAGGATTCAATTTCCATCGTTATTGGGGCCTTTGTAGTGGAGTTTGGCTTTTCCTCATGACTTCCTTTCAATTTTTCTCTTTCCTCTTCTCTCTTTTTTTCAATTTCAAGCTCTTGTTCACGTTCTCTTTTTCTCTCCTTCTTGTCTCGATCTCTTTCCCTTTCTCGCTCCTTTTCTTTGTCATTTCCAGTTCCTTTATTCCTTGTTTCTTCCCTCGCTTCAATTTTCTTTCTAAAAAAAATATTACTTTCTTTTTTAAAGTCACGATCTGGATACCTAAATAATGCTCTATCACTTTTACATTTTGACCAAAGCTTCTTGTCGGTTTCTCCATGTCCATTTTTGCATCTTTCATAATGGGAATCCTTATCCTGTTGGGCAAAGCTCTTTGGATAGTTCCAGCCACAAAGATCGCATTTCAAAGAATCCTCTTCGTCTCTCAAAGGTGGTTGGGCCACAGGTTTGCTCTTTATAGCAGGATTAGATTTCCTTATGCTCTTAGTTCCCAAAACGTCACTCACTATTTCTTGCGTATTTTCCTTGCTCTTATCACTTGGATGAGGGTGTTTATAGTTGCATAAAGGGACGGTGTAATAGTTTGATTCAGAATATTGAGAAAGGGAAGATTTAAAATCATTCACTGTGGAATTTGCAATCTCCCTCGCAGGCAAAAGAAAATACATTGTCTGGAATTAATTAGTACAAAAAGCCAAATCAATCTTTTATATCTCATTCCGTTTTAACAAATTTATTTGCCAAAAATATGAATCCTTATTCAGGAAAATTTTTTTGAAATAATCTGTTCTCTAACTGTCACTCCGATTTCTCTCACCATTCTGAGAATCCATTTCGGTTATACTTGTTGTTTGGGATCAACAAAATCTTCCTTTGATATTTCAAGATTTTAGAAAGATTCTTTTTTTTCTTTCAAGTTTCTAGAAAGGAAATTTTCAAACTCCCTCGAGAGGGTGGAATTCAAAAAAATCGAGAATCCTCAATCTTCTCATTCTTCTTCTTTCTCTCTCAGAAAATCGAGGGATTCAAATCTTAAGACATTGTCTATTTGTTCAGGATTCAAAGAAGAAGCTGAATCCCATTTTCATCATTTCGGACTCTAAAAGGAACTTTTTCTCAACATCCATTGCCTGAAAATAATCTCACTTCCCCCCAGAAGCTCAAATAAATCACAAAATAAGTGACATAAACCTTTCCTCTATCGATTTGGGAAGAAGCTCAGATGATTGAGACTTTAATGATCAGAAATGAGCCACATTTCAGGAATCTGGATCTTTTATGAAGTGGTAGAAATTTCTATTGTTTGTTGGAAATTAAAAGAATTAAAAGGTTTTTGGAGAAAATTACTTTTTTGAATTTCTTTATATTTAAATTAATTCAGTTCAGAAAATTTTATAATAAAAACAATAATTAATCTACAAATCAACAACGATCATAAACTCGGACGAGTTTTTTTACAAAAAAACTTGATGTCCAAATCTAAAACAATCGACACATTTGTTGCCGGCTGCGCTGGCGGAATGGCCCAAGTGCTTGCTGGACAGCCATTTGATATGATTAAAGTCAGGCTTCAATCTGCGAGCAGTCTCAAAACTTCAAAGAACAATCTCTTTGATTGCTTAAAAAATATTGTAAAAAATGAAGGTGGCCCCTTGGCCCTATGGAGAGGTTCCCTTTCTCCATTGATCAGTGTTGGAGCAGCAGTCGCTCTTCAATTCAGTGTTAATGAAAAAACCAAGTTTTTCATTCAAAAGTCCACAGGAAGTTCCAAATTGAACCTTTCTCATTACTTCGGCTGCGGAGTCGTTGCAGGTCTTGCCAACTCCATTATTTCAATCCCCACTGAACACAGTAAAATCAAAATGCAAGCACAAGGAGTAAAGGCTTCAGGACTTTACTCCAGCTCCATTGATTGCATTAAAAAAATCAGCCAAACTCACGGACTCAAAGGGCTCTACAAAGGTGGAATTCCCACTATGCTTAGAGAAGGGCTGGCTTTTGGAATTTACTTTTCTTTCTATGAATGGTTCCTCAATAAAATGTTGAAACCTGGACAAGTCAGAGAACAACTCAGCACTTCATCAGTTGTTCTTGCTGGAAGCATGACAGGAGTCGCTTGTTGGCTTGCCACCTATCCCATCGACATCATCAAGACAAGAATCCAATTGGACAGTTTTAGTAATCCACTCTATAAAGGAATGATTGATTGCTTCAACAAATCATATAAAGCCGAAGGCCTCAAAGGACTATACAGAGGATTCAGCCCATGTGCATTAAGAGCTGCCCCTGCAAATGGCGCGACCTTCCTTGCATATGAAGCTGCCACTAGCTTCATGAGTGCTTCTAGAAAAAAATTTTAAATATCAATCTGCTCTCAGATTTTGGAACTTTCTTGAGCCAACTTCTTTTTTTCCCCCTTCTTCTTGTAAATAAACTCAAACCCTTCCTTTCCTCGCTCAGAAAGTTCATCTCTATTAAAAGTCATACGCCTAAATTTTAGATATCAAATGTTTATACCTGTTCATATCTGATTTATCAATGTTCATATTAGGATTGGTCTAAATATTTAAAAAGACATTTAGACATTTATTAGTATTAGTATTGTTTGTTTATATTTCGCAACCTCAACTTTTTATTTTTATAGAATCATTATATTGTTCAATTCTGTAAAACTGACTGTTCATTCAAATTATTCCATTTTTATTTTTTTAATTGTTGAATTGATATGGAAAATTATCATTTCTTCTTCAGAATGATGAAACTAAAAATTTCGATTCCAAGATAATCCTTTAATTTTTTTCATTGTGACATTGGAAAATTTTTTCAAAAAAAATTTTTTGAAGTGAATGAAATTGGAGAGAAGATGATCATTGATTTTAATCAGTCTTTCTCCCTCGGATTCTGGATTAAATCTGGCTTTCCTTTCTCGAGTTCCGCATTTTCATCGATTAATTCTTAAAAAATCATTAAGAGAAGCCCAAAGGTGCTCGGCGTCTCCGAGCTCTAAATGTTCCTCTCATTTTTTTTTCCCTTCTAAAATTAGTATAGAATTTCCATCTAATTCATTTATGGTTTTGTTTTTCCCGAAGGAGAAAATATTTACAAAAAAAAAATATCGACAGACAACATTTACAATTCTGCAGTTTTTTTTAATTTAAAAATTCAACAAGCAAGAAAAATTCAAATAATCTCAATAAATTTACTTTTTGCGGAATCAGAACTAGAACCAGAATGAAAATCTCCTTCCTTCTTAGTTGCTTTCTCTTCTTTTCAATCCTATTCAACAACCATATCTCAGCGTCTACTTACAGTTTAGATTCCATCACCTTGGATATTTATGAGTCAGCCATTGTTAATATTAATACGCAAGATCTGACTACTGCTATCTACTTTGCTGACGATGATGGCTATGGAATGACCATTTTGGAAACCACGACCTCGACTGAAACGTCCTTTACCTCTCCTTTTTCAAATTATCCTTTCACCAACATTACTACGAAATTACCTTACTTCAGATTTAGATTATTCAATTTCGGAACTACTTCAAAAATCTTCAACATAACATTTTCGTGTGTTAGTTCGACAACCACCTGCGACTTGACCCAATTAGAAAAGGTTCTAACCGTCAGCATTATCACCCCAAGCCGAGCTATCTTAGGAACGCATCTCTTATTTGCAATCGTGCTCTCTAGTGACGTCTTTTCAACCTATGTGCTTCCATACAACCTCTATGATCAATCAACAGAAATATTCCTAGATTTCTCTGCCCCCTATTTCCCAAGCAGTTTTGATTATAGCGGAATGATCACAGATGAAACAACTTTCGATTCCTCTTATTGGAATGATGTCAATGTGATGACTATTCCTTGGCTGCCTTTCTTCTCGCATTGTACTGATCAAGACAAGAGACTCTTATTATATGACATTCTCGAAGATAGCTCTCAAAACTGTACCTATTATTCGCTTGACCAAATTAAAACAGTCAGCAGTATCCCATTGACTGGCTTTACTGCAACCACAGATTCTTGTGCCCTTAAATACGAATGTTTCCATGTCGAGAGTAGCTCAACCAAATCCTATGGAAGTCAATGGTATACTGTGACAGACTCAAAGACACTTTATTATATCTACAGAAATCCCATTTCAAGAACCCTCATGATCGAGAGTAAGTCAGACTCCACCAATTCAAAATTCTCCGATCTTCTCAACTCGAATTCTGCAGATATGATCCCTGTCAACTTCAAACGAGCCACCGACAATTCTGATGCTGGAGCCCCTCAGCGTGTTGAAATGACAATCTCATTCTATCAGGCGACCCAAGCCGAAAGAGATATAATTACAGTTGAAGTCGTCATGAGTGACTATACTGGAAGCTCAAGTGACATATATGTCCCATACAAGCTTTACATCAACTACAAAGCTCTCGATTATTTTGGAATGATCAATTCCTTCAAAGTTGGAATGATTGTTTACTTTATTGTCTTTTTCTTCATCTCACTTGTCGTCCTACTGGCTTCCTGGATCATCTGGAGGATCAACAAAATCTTATTCTCACGAAAGAAGAAAATTCACCCAACAATCAAATTCTCATCCACTTTTAGAATTACCTTCTTCCCACAATTAATTGGCTCCACACTTGCAACTGCCAGCTCTGTCCTCCTTTTCATTGGGATTGCATGCTATTTCAAAAACTTTGCTAGTCTCAGTGGCTTCACATCCAACTTCAATGAAACCAGTTTCACAACCTCAGACCTCATTGGCGCTGCTCGAGGACGTATCGGGACCGCCTGTTTTTTCTTCTCAATGTTTCTTTTGAAAAAAGGAATCAGCCTTTTGATTCCAGTTCCAAACAAAGAAGAAACCAAAATCATCGTCAAAAATCTCGCAAAAAGAGCTGAAAGGAAAAATTCCAAGTCAGACTCCTCTGATAGTGACAAATCAGATAATAGCGAATTAAATGAATCCACAAATTCCTTGCTCGAAGGAAAAAGGTCTCGAAGTAATAGCGATGCTGGATCGGATAGTAGTAACGAAAAAAATAACGAAAGGGTCAAAATCGAAGGAGCCACCATCGTCACAGGACTCAAAAGAAAACAAAATCATGTCATGCTTGTTTGCATGTTTGCAGGCCTAGTCTTGCTTTTTGTCGTGGAGCCCAGCACTTCCACGACCAGCGAAAGTAATTCAACCTCCACCTCAACATTTTTAATGATTGGACTCCTCTTTGCAGATGTCATCAGCTTCCTTATCCTCAAACATTTCCTCATGAGAGAAATCCTCTTGCTAGCTCCAATCACTACTGCCTTCGAAATTGTCCAATTCATCCTTGTCATGCGTGCAGAAACCTTTGTCTTATTCCTCGAGTCATATCTCCTCAGAACTCTTCTCATCATTGGTTTCAGAATCTACCTTGATCCAATCTTGAAAAATCTGGAAGTTCATATCCAAAACGCATGGAGATGGTTTGATAGGCGCCGTAATCCAACTCAGCCTAAGGAAAACAAAAATACCGAAAAAATCAAGTGGAAGAATGTCAGCCTCATCCTCAACCGCCCAGAAAAAGATGTGCTTCGTGAAGATAGCTCAAGCCTTGAATACATTGTTTTTACGCTTGTCAACTTCACCACTAAACAGTGTGCCCGCTTCATGTTCCCTGTTTATCTCTTTTTCACATACGTCTTCCCGAACGAGAATAATATTAGCGGCTTATTCGGCTTAAATCAACAGCAACTCGTCTATTATTTATTATTTTGGCTCTTTATGCTCATTCCTTGTTTCATCATGGACATATACCTTCTCAATATCCTTGAAATCGTCCATGGTCACAAACTATATGATTATTTGAGTTATAGCGAGTATCGTTTCAATTTTAGAACCACCAAGTGGATTGGCGTCAGCAGAAAAATGGATCGCTCCCTCAGCCCAGAACACCGTTCAATCCATAACTTTTGCTTCTCAAGGCAATTCTATTTCACCATTTCAGTCGCCACGTGGGGTATTCTCATGTTTATGAATGGGATATTCATCATCTATGCAAATTCATACAAACCTTTTGCTGACGCTGCTTCCCTTGTTATCCTCCTCATTGTTGCCGCTTTCTTCATTATTCTCAATTGGATCTTTTCCAAGCTCTCCAACTATCTTGATATATGGCGCCTTCCCAAAAAAATTAATAAAGAACCTTGCAAAAGAATCGAAGAGGAAAAGAAAAGACTAGAAAACAATTTTGATGTTCAGAAAATGATGAGAACCAATTTCTTCAGACAGTTCTTTATTCGTGAAAACAAAGATTGGATTATCAATAACCTCAAAAACTTTGTCCAATCAGAAAACTTTCATGATAATGAAGGGTATCTCCTCAGAATCTACCAGAAGTTGGTCGATGAAGAAATCAGAGAAAACAATGAAAAGAAACGCAAAGACTTTATTCAACAAAAGAAATATGAGCATCTTTCCCAGCTGACGATGAAAGATCTCGATCTTGCTACCGAGGGACACAGAGGTGACCCAAGCCAACAGCAAGTTGAAGAAAAAGTCACCAGAATCAAAAAATCGGTTGTCAAGCCCATGACATTCTTAATCTATCATTGGCTTTATTTTGCCAAACAAAACCTTTATCTCAAGAGTCTTGTGACTGATATTGACAATAGCAAAATCGCATCGCATTGTGCTAAATGTGGCCAAGAGTACGCTCTCAAACTCGTCACCCAAAAACCCTTAACTGAGCTCCAGGCACAGTTTAGACTGCAATACGCAGGCCTCCCCTTTAATAAATACGAATGGCGTCGCTTTTACGAGAAAAAACAGCAGTTTAGAACACTCTGTGATGACTGTAAATTCATTGATCTCATGAAAAAGAAAAAGATTATCAGATCCAAATCTCGTGCATCAAGCAGAATCGAAAACGACACTGACACCAGCAAAGTTTACAATCAAGTCCCAAGCAATAACCAGCTCGATCCTTTCGAGGCCTCGCCAGCTTCTCAAGCAGAAAAAGAACCTCGAATTGCTGCTTCTGCTCCATTAAAAAAGATCTTGTTATCCTGGTATATTGCTTCTAAATCAGAGAATCTTCATAAAGAACCTGAAGTTCCCGAAAATCCTGAAGACCTCAATGGTCTCAATAATGATGAGGATCAAGCAGATGATGAATCAAACGACAACCTTGAAGATAATGATTCTGATATCAGCATCGAAAATGACAGAGAAAATCTTCCTCTCACAAGTCACAGAAATAATAGACCTAAAAAAGAAGGAGGACCATTCCCCAGCGCGCGAACCACCAAGTAATAGGTTTGTATTATTAGATTATATAGCGTGTGTAATTATCGTTTCGTGTGTTCCTGTAAAGAATTGAGTGAGTTAAAATTTCATCTAGTTTGTATCAGAAAATGCAACCTAATTAAATCCTTCCTTTCTTTGATCCAAGGTTAAATAATATTTTAATTTCAAAGAAAGAAATCTCTAATCTACTATGGTGTTTAAATCCATCAATCGCTTCTTCTTTAGTTTCAAAAATTTCGAAAAAACCAGCAAAAGACTCATCTATTTCACAGTATTTATCTTCTTGAGATCATTTCATCAGGTTTCTATTAGACAGGAGCCGTTTTTGGTGTTTCGTATTACATGAATGATAAATACCTCAGAAAATTGAAGGGAATTCGTAAACTCAGAGCCAGATTCAAGGGTTCGGGAGCTGTTGACAGTCAAATCATCCTTGGCAATTACGGTTATTTCACTGTATTTGACCGAAAACATGTTTCTCCAGTTGCTTTAGTTTTCCCCAAAACTCTTCCTGAAGTAATTCTCTGAGAATAACAAGTTTTACCAAACCTTCTTTAGGTTCAAAGAATGGTGTATTTGTGCAATAAATATAAAATATCAATTACTCTCACTGACAAAGATACAATCGAAGCAATCCCTTTCCATGAATTCCCCCAGACATATATCGCTTGCAATCTCAGCCTACTTAAAAACATCGTACGAGCAGATTTCCAAATATTAAATGAACCCTGCGACTTAGGAATATGACGAAGCACATGAGTTATTTAGGGTTGGAGCAGGAGTGACTGTCAAAGAATTGAATGAATTTGCAAGAAAACATGGTTAATAAATTTTCACAAGATTTTATTTCATCAATTAGGATATCATTTACCCATCAAAAATGAAGAAGTTTTTGCCCAAAAACAAATGAATGAAATCGTCAATGAAGACACCCTCGAATATAATCATAAATACTACTATTCCATCAGAAATTTCTTAAACAATATGCTTATCGTCATGCCAGACTCAACAGTGATCAAAACCTCTTCAGATATCGAAAAATCCTCTTTTGGATTGAACCTTAATGAGTATATCATATACAATAAAAATATCCTTTCATCTCTCATTAGTCTATTTGTTGGGCAACAAGGATTCTTTGGAATTGCAACCGACTTGACTTTGAAATTAACAAAAACAGCAAAACAGAAATTTTTGTATAAAATCAATGTCGACCTCAGCCATAGCCAAAGTGACGTCTTAACCTTAATCCAAAAAATGAGAGAGTTATATTCCCACGATATCAATGCAGTCGAAATGAATGTTACCAGAAATGGAAGCCAAATCTTAATTGACAGCAATCAAAATGTCCTCCCTTGGTGGAAATTCTCTTTAATAAGTTTTTTAGATTCCTTCAATGCTTGAACAAGAAGGGATAGAAATCAATGAAAATATTGAAGAATATAAACCCAAACAACCTTCTGTAAGAGATGACATTTTAAATCACCTCCTTCATGCACCCCCTTTTAGAAAGAGAGAATAAGAAAAATATTTTTGAGAATTCCAGCAAATAAAGCCAGTGAAATGTATTTTGGATTGCAGGATCTTCTTCAAAGCTCCCTCAACATCAAAGATTATCTCATCAAAATCGAACTCGTAAGGGATCTTCTTCATACAAACAAAACTAACTTTCCATCTCACAGCTGAAAGGTGATTTGATAATTGAATATAAGCCCCAAGAACAAGTAAATTGTTGCTGAGTTCTCATTACTTAAAGTCAGAACCTAGAACTTGTCGAGAGACAGATCATCAATTACGTAGTGAATAGAGATGGCATGCTTGTTAGTCATTCAGGTAGATGGTCCTGTTCTTTCAAGAAAATTTACAATGATTCTTCTAATAGATAAAGCAGCACAATTGAAATATAAGAAAGATGTGATTTATGTTGAACTTGGTAGAAATAATCTTCTTTTCCAAACAGGCCTCAAAAGATGGATGGATCCTAAAAACGTCTTTGTTTGTGACAATGCTATTTTCGTTGATAACCCCCTGAATAAACCTTGGATCTAATCTTATTGTATGTTCTTTTTTTTGTAAGAATACGAAGCAACTAACTTTTAACAAATTTTATATTACATTCAAATTATTCAAAGTAATGGCTGGTCTCAATAATTATTCACTATGCCATTTGAAATCCTCTAAATGCCAATGAGCGCGAGCTTGTCTTTTCATTAAAGAAAGCCACTTTTGGCCTCTTGATTTTGTTTCTTCATCAAAATCCTCTCTTTGTTTCAAAACCTCTTTAAATTCAGCGATAATCTTGTTGATGTTTTCTTCCTCATTTCCATTGAGATCGACCAATTTTCTTTTCACTTCAAGCAAAAATCCTTCAAAAGGAGAAATGTGCTTTCCAATATCTGAATAAGGAATAATATTATCGAAATCAACGTCTTTGAAATAAGGATGCTTTTTGACATCATCAAGACTAATTCTCTTTTCAAAATCTCTCTGAAGCATCAACTCAATCAATTCTCTTGCTTCAGCACTAAACAAAAATGAATCAAAGATTGGATCCTTTTCTTGGGATTTTTGGAAAATGAGATAATCGCTACCACCCAAGTAAGGAGGATAGCCTGCTATAAACTGGTATAAAATGCATCCCAAAGACCAGACGTCACTCTTTTTGTTTGAGTCTCGATTACGCACACATTCGGGGGCCATATAATGCGGAGTACCCACAAAATGTTCAAATATTCTCTTTCCACGAGCACTGTTACCTGCTCCTTTCACCTCAGGATGCTCTAAATCTCTTGCAGTTCCGAAATCAATGAGTTTTATCTTGTTGTCTAAATCAACCATCACGTTCTCGGGCTTCAGATCTCTGTGAACAATTCCTCTGGAGTGGATGAACTCAACTGCTTTTATCAAATGAGCATAGAAATATTTCAATAGACTCTCTGCAATAAATCCAAATGATCTCAATCTCTCCCAAAGCTCGCCTCCTGGCACATACTCCATCACCAAATACAAACTTAATTCATCCTTGAATCTCTCATAAAGCTTGATTACATAATCACAATCTGCCAATCTATTCAAGCAGTGCACCTCCATCACTACATCATTTTCTTTATGCAACTGTCGGAGTCTTTGTATATTTATAATCTTAAGAGCATATTGATCTTTTGTATCTTTCTTTTCCACAAGCCATATCTCTGAAAAGTTCCCATCCCCAGCCTTTCGAATCTTTGTGTAGTTCTCAGCTTTACTTGGTGCTGCTTCTGGTTGTGGTTGTGGTCTTGGCTCGGGCTTATAATTACAAACTGGCTTATGCTCTTTCCAATCAGCCTTTTGACAATCTCTTCCGCAATAAAACACATTTCCACAAGCACATTTGAAAAACTCAACATCTGTCTTTTTGCATTTATTACACTCCTTTTTCACTTCCATAGAATTTAGAAAATCTTTTTAACAAATATTTTTTCTCAAATATTAAAAAATATATTTTGAATTTTCTTCATCAATATGTCAAGAGAAAAATTTATGAATCAAGGAATTTTCATTGGTGAAAGTACTTTTCATTAAAAAAAAAGTATATAATAATATCAAGGTATAATACTACAAAGTTAACTCTTTTCTTTCCGAATTATGATAAAAAAAGTCATATAAGGGAGATAATCACAAATTCACTAAATTAGATTGAGTTTAAAATTCGGTCAAGATCTTCTGATTTGAGAGGCTTTGTCAAGTATCCCGACATCCCCGCTTTTGTACAAGCTTCTAATATTTTTTCATTTTCTTTATTTGCAGATAATGCATAGATTGGTACGATTGGGATTGCCTTGTTATCCATCATGCTCTTTAATCTTCGGCTTGCCTCAAAACCATCCATAACTGGCATCTCGCAGTCCATCAGAATAACCTTGAAAAAATTCGCAATTTCTTGACCCCTGATTTTTTTAATGGCTTCTTGTCCATTGAGGGCTGTTATCACTGAAAAACTTTTATTCTGCATGATTTTAGATGCAATAAGCAAGTTGATAGGGTTATCATCAACAATGAGTGCAACTTTTCCCTCTTCCAAATTTCCTTGCCCTCTGGGGGTTTCGGCGCCGTCAAGCAACTTTCTTTCTTCACGAGGACTGGCTAAAACGCTCTTGCATATTTTTGAAACCATAAAAGAGTCATGGAACCTCTTTAATGGAACTTTTCTTAATGGAGTTGAACATAAATAAGGAGAAGGAGAGCCCATCGACATCAAGCGACTCGAAGCCTCTTCATCAAAATTAGAGTCTGTCACAGACTCTGAATCACAAACTGAATACTCTTTCGCAGTTTTCTGAGTTTCTGGCATTGTACAAGCAATGATATTTTCAGTGCTTTTTGGCTTTTTTTCTTCAATTCTTTGAGTTCCTTGACAAAGCCTTGTTAAAATACTGAATTTAAAAACTGTGCCTTTTCCATATTCACTTCCAAAATCAATCTTTGATTCTCTCAAAGGGTCCAAAAGTTTCACAATCTCGTTTGATATTATCAAACCAAGGCCGACACCATGCGGATTTGCATTTTGGTCACCCTGCTCAAGCTTTCCAAATGCCTTGAAAAGCTTTGGCTTGTCCTCTTCTTTTATGCCTTTACCTGTGTCTTCGACAGAGAAATTTATTCTATCATTGCCTTCAGCCGCAATTTTAAGGGTTATGCTCCCTTGAAAAGTAAACTTTAGTGCATTTGCCAAGAGATTCACCAAAGTTTGAGTGAGTCTCACTCGATCAGTAATCAGCTCAGTGGGGATATTTCGGTCAACTTTTTCAACGATGAACTTTAACCCCTTATTTTTACATTGCCAGGAAAATAATAAATCTATTTCTTCAAGCAGTCCTTCTAATTTAAACAGACTCGGATTCAATTTTAAGCTGTTGTTTTTCAGCTGGGCAGAGTCTAAAATGCTGTTTGCCAAGTTCAACAGCATATTTGCGCACACATGAACATTCTTGCAATACCCTAATAGCTTCGGATTATTTGTTTCACTCTCCATTAAACTATTCATCCCAATGATTCCGTTGATAGGAGTTCTGACTTCATGAGCAAGAAATGCTACGACTCGATCTTTATTCTCAAGTTCAGCTTGGATTTGCCGCAATTCATTTTGTGTTGTTGAACCTTGGAAAATGAAAGCAATGGCCCGTTGACTCTTCCAAATAAGTTGAAACATTTTTATTTCGTAAATCTCATTTTTATTAGATTTAGCTTTATATTCATGGGTTTTATCTCCCTCTAAATCTTTATCCTTTATCAAAATCGCTATTTGTTCCAAAAGATTTTTCTTTGAGGAATTGTCATTTTCAGCAGTCGTCAAAATAATCTCCATATTTGAGAAGAGGGATTTGATTGCATCAGAGTGTAATGCTTGAAAATTCTCGATAAATTGGTTATTCAAGAAGTATGCCTGAGAGCAATCAGCATTTAAGATTGCAATAGGATCTGATAAATCAGAAGTAATCATATTTTCAACGGCTTTACTGTGGATACTATTCTCATTGGTAGTCCCCAGAAAGCTCCTCAAGCCTTTTTCACGGGAATAAAGGATCAGGAAGGTTGCCAGGTCAAAAAAGATGCTCAAATATAAACTGACATAACCCCTTGGATTTATCATCAAACATCGAACAAGGCATAGGAGACCTGTAAAAACTAGTCTGAGTTGGAGCTCAGGCACAAGCTGCCGTATCAAGTCTCCCAAAATCGCCACAGCAAACCCATGGTAAAATCCGACTTGCCACTTATCTCCAGAATCTTCAAACTCTTGTAAAAACCTCAAATTAACAACAAAAATCCCAAGCCCAATTAAGGCACTAATTATTGAACTCGCTTTCCTCCAATTCTGGCCAAAAACCAAACAGCACAAAACCACCGATGCAAAACATAAAAGCACACTTCCCAATTCAATGTTTTGATGATAAAAGCAAAGAGTGCTCAGGCCACAAGCGTACAAGGTTTCAATAGTCATTATCGCCTATGGGGTTTTTTAGAGCTTATTGATTAAAATAATTTAAACCTTGCAGCTCTTTGCGAAGATCTGGCCTTTATTCGAGGGTGAATTCTTGCCAAAAGGCCCCAGTTTCAGGTTTTTCTCAAAAATTTCCATTATATCAAGAAATCTATTCAGGAAATTGGTCCGGTTTTAAAATAAAATTATAATTAAAAAAGATTAATTGTTCTATGAATGATTGAAATTTTACCAACTCTAATTAATAAAAGCCCAACTAAAATTTATTCAATTAAAGTATCTCGAAGCCAGAAATCTTCAATAACTCGCTCAAAGCAACCTCAAATATTTTTTTATCTCAGAAACCCTTTTCTCTAAAACTGGACTAAAACATGCTTTAAACTGGCTTTCTCCAAGGAATATTGCACATGCTTCTCTTTCTTATCGAGATCAAAATAATTCAAAATGAAGAGGTAATTAAAAAAATTATTTGCACTCTGGAGATCCTGAGATTCAACTTTTAATTAGCTTTAAGCTGAAATTAGTGACCAAATTTTATGGTTAATCCCTTGATCAATCAATTTTCCAGTCTCCCTCTCTTTGAGTGGTTGAGTTCCAGATTCCTTTACGAACCATAATCTCTGAGAATCAGCCTCTCCAGTCTCTCTGAGTTTGGTTATCAGAATCAATTTTCTCGTTTGTTTTGAATTCTTGTGACAAATCGGTTCTTTTCTCGACGTCAACCAACGATAAGAACTTTTTCAATTAAAACAAAGCAATCAGATTTTAGGTTGTTATGTGCGATTGCGTTTATGTCTTGCATTTAATTAAGAGTTTTCAGCAATAAAAAGTCCCGCTCAATACAATATTTTAATCCGCTCTAATATTTGATTTTATCTCATTTTCTGACTCGAAACAAGAGTTTCTAATTATTTGGGGAAAATAGCTTTGAGAATTTAGAATTTGCAGATCACTGCCATGGGTTAGTTTGAGATAGGTTGTTGTTCCAAAAAGTCAATTTAAACTCTTTAAGCCGATTGATCCTCAAATTTTATTTTCGAAAACAAACTTTGGATTTTTTAAAAATTAATAAAATTTGAAATCTTCTAAAACCACAAAATTTAAAACCAGTATTCTCTCATAAAGCAAAACTCTCAGCAACAAGGGATTCTATAAATTTATCAAAACCTTGCAGAGTCCAAACAAAAATTTGAAATATTATTGGCTTTTCAAAACCCATTGAAGTCAATCTTTTCCTTCTTCATGAATTGGAACGAACTACTTTGAAAAATATAATATGTGAAGGTGAGAAAAAATTTTCTGAATTTTCTTTCACTCAAATGCATTTGAAAAATTTATTTTCTGAGATGAATGGTCAGAAGCTAGTTGTCAGAGTTTGTCTGAATTCAATCTGAAAAGCAATTTTTATAAAGAAATTCCAAAAATTAGACTATATAAAACTATGGGTTCTCTCTCTCTCTTCGCCACAATTAATCCAAGGCTATTTCCAGGGTCGGTAGTTTTTCTCGTGATATTTATGCTGTTTTTTTCTCAATTTTTTTAAAATGAAATCTCTTTTGAATTGGAGTATCATTCATCAAATTTTATTTCCCTCAGTTTTTACTCAGTTTTTCTTTAAATTTTAATCTTCTACTGCTTTTGATTTCCATGACCAACCTTGGATAAAAAACTCTCCCATTGATATTACTTCTGCTGAATGACCAAGAGAACATTCGAGAATCTTGAATTTGGTTCCTCCCAAAGTCATCTCATGCCACTCCCAGAAACGAAAATTCTTGGTATTTTAAAAATCTTTTTCAATTCATACATATGAATTGAAAACAGATTTTCTCCTTCTAAAAATTCTTAATGTAATAACTGCTGGGGAAACCGACTAACTCTTCCACAGAAATGGAAATTTTTATTGGTTCAAAACTGATAAGTATTAGGAAGTTTATTTAGTTTAATATTGCTGGCTCTAAATTTATACAAGAAATAAGATCATTAAATAAACAAGACTTGGCAATCTACAATTTCCAAAGATGAGAATGCGAAAATCGATATTGACCCAATTCTATTGGAATCTCAAGTTTAGGGACTTTAAACATGAACTCAAATATGAAGAAATCAACAACCTAATCACATCGAAATTCTACAAAGTACTATATTACAGAACTTCAAACCCCCTTTTCTTACCTTGAATTAGATAGCCATGTCTACTCTTGCCCTTGCATTGGCTGCACTTTTGATAGCAAACTTTCTAAAGGGGTATTTTGTCAAAGGGGCGATATTCACTGGAATCCTTTTGGTTTTGCTCTTACCGCTTTGCTTCTATCACAGATTCAAGAGAATATTACCAAAGTTATTCTCTGTCATATGTCTTGGTTTTATCATTAGTGCTCTTGTGTTCATCAGAGTATCATTTGACGACCTCAGCCCAAAATTTATTTTTTATGTTGGATTTGCATTTGGTCTCTTCCAAAACTTTGTTCAAAACACCTTTCCACAACTTCAATTTAAACTTCTCTCAACCGTAACATTCATCATCTGTCGCTATTCTCTTATCTGGCCAGACCATATTATTTCTGTGGTTCTCTGCACACTTTTTGATGTGGCTATCATTATAATGATATATTATTCTGAAAACAATATGAGAAAATCCTTCCAAGTCTTTTTCGAACAAGGATATGAGCTTTCAAAATTCAAAAATTTTGTCGCTTATCACATGCACGAGAATATTGTTATCCTCAACAACAACTTAGATAAAAAGCTTTTTGTCACAAACTCTTTTGCGACCAGTTTTAGAGCAGAAAGTCTTGGCCAAATAAAGACTCTATTCTCAAATATGATCATCGATCACGAAACCCTCAATGAAAGCATTCTCTCCAATTTTGGACCTCTTGCGCATTTTCATCGCAATACTTCTCTCTTTGACTTCTTGAATCGTTTCAAGAACACCAAAACTGACTCGGACAACGCTGTGCATTTCAACGTAGACTCAACAGACTTAGACACCAATAAAACAACACCTTATGAAATCAAAATGTTCCATCTCAACTGGGATAAAACCGATGCTGTAGCCATCTTGCTTACCGATTTGACAGAGCAAAAAATGATCTTGGCTCTCCAAACTGCTGATGAGAATAAAGATAAAGTTATCCAGACGGTATCGCATGAACTCAGAACTCCTATCAACGGAATCCTAGGAGTTCTTCAAATCATGGAGCAAGAGTATACTGAACCTAAACTATTATCATACTGCAAAGATGCTAAAATCTGCTCCAAACTTCTCCTCAATCTTGTCAATTCAATCCTGGACCTCACTCAAATCAGAAATAACTGCATCAAAATTACCCCAACCGAATTTAGGGTCCACGACTTACTCAATGAGATATCCTCAATATTCAAATCCCAGTGCGAAAACAAAGGCCTCAAATTTGAGCTGCAACTTGGTGATCATATCCCAGAAATCATTTCTTCTGATTACAACAGGCTCATGCAAGTCATCATCAACCTCCTTGCAAATGCCTTGAAGTTTACCTATGAAGGGAAAATTAGTCTCAAGGTTGAAAAAACTCTCAAATATGACGAACTACAGTTTGTGGTGGCGGATACAGGAGTTGGAATCAAAGAAGAAACAAAAGCTGGTCTTTTTAAAATGTTTGGCAGAATTGATGATTCTCGATCCAAATCAAAAAATAGTACCGAAGGGGTTGGACTTGGTCTAACGTCATCGAATGGCATTGTGAGACTTCTCAATCCTGATAAACCAGATGCTCAAATCCAATTAATCAGTGAAGTTGGCAGGGGAACCACATTCATATTTACCATCTCAACTGACCTGGCTGATGATGCCGTTATTGACATTGGGGGCGATTTATTTAGGACTCCTGGGAAGGCTCCCCTTGAAGAAGGTGATAGAACAGATGAGTATAATGATTCAATGGCTGAATATCGAGGAGAAGCCAATCACTCTCCAGAAAAATTAGTTAATTCCTTGAATAGTCATTTTGCTCTCACATTGAGCTCGAAAAACCTTATCTCAAAACTTTTGAACAAAAGCACTCGTAGGGTCAGACTAGTCTCAACGCCACAGTCTCTGCAACATCTGAGCTCCTTTGGAAACTTAGTGGATAATCTGAATTCTCAAGTTTTAAAGAAAAGTCACGTTCTTATTGTTGATGATAATCCTTTCAATATTATGATTGCTTCTAAAATGGTGGAAAAATTGGGATTCGTTGTAGTCACAGCTTTTAACGGTCAAGAAGCTCTTGTCAAAGCACAAGAACAAGATCAAGAAAATTTCTTTAAAATAATTCTCATGGATTGTCAAATGCCAATCATGGATGGTTATGAAGCAACGAAAGCATTATGCACTATGATGAAGAAAGGAGAAATCCCTGAAACTCCAATTTGTGCTGTCACAGCAAATGATACCAAAAAAGATCAAGAAAAATGTTTCGAATCAGGAATGCTCGCACATATTGCTAAACCATTAAAAGAATCCGAACTACTCAAAATTATTGATAAATATATTCAATAATTAATTTTTATATCGTTCTTATCCTGTAAATTTTTCTTCGAAAGAAAAACTAATTTTTGAAAAAAATTCAATTATTGAGGCAGTTTCATAAAGGAAAAATTCTGAATGAAACCGAATATTTAGAGATCAAATTTTGATTTGATTGTGCTATTTGAAAAAAAAAATCTAAAACCTTTTTTTCAATTTCAATTTCACTTTCATACTAATAAAAGCTATTTGTTTATCAATCAATCAGTCGGTTTTATGAATTTAATTTGCCTCGAAATCATAACTCGTGAGTTTTTGCCAGATTAAGTCGCCTTTCAAATTATTCCCGCATCAAAAATAAATCAACCATGTTTCGTATGATAACCTAATTCTGGGATATTCTTTCAGGGCTGACTTTATAACCACAAAATATTTGTTGTTTTAAAAATATTTTCAAATAGATCATCTGAAATTTAGGGTCTAAAATCTTGGTTTGTAAATAAAGTTGTTTTCGTTGTCCCAGAATCAAGGGTTTTAATGATATTCTTGATTTAATTAGTTGATTCAGTTTTCAAATTTAGATTTTGCCCATTATCCAATAAATATCAAACATTCCAATCCTAATCAAAACTATTTATACTTAAATCTCCAATTCACCGTTTTGATTTGCTTTTAAGGACAATATAACAATAATCAGCAGCTTAAATCAGTTAAATGTCAAGTCTCAGAACCTTTCCTAGCTGTATTCAACAAGTTCTTAGCCTTCTGGGGTTCTCTGGTACCAAAAACTCTTCAGATTCCAAAAGTGAAAAGAATTTCTCAATTTCACTCATAATTCCACTTTACTGCTTTTCCTATACAATATTGCAAGGCTTTGACTTGTCAAGCTGTTCTATCCTCGCTCTTATCAGTCTTCCTTTTCTCATCTTCTCAACCAATAATTCTACAAACTCCATCATTATCAAAGGAGGATTGCTTCTCTGCGCATTGTGTGTCTTTCTCTTCTACTTTGCGCCTCAATTAATCGTTATCGCTCCGATCACTCTTATGGTCTGCCCCTTGGTAATATTTTCTTGCACTCACAAATCTTGGGCTGCTTTCTTGACCTTCGCTTTCCAGATCTTATTAAACATTTGGTTCTTCGAACCCAAGTTTGTTGACACTTTGATGAATGTCTACCAAGAATCCTTGTACCTCAACTACTTCTCAGCCTTCAATTTCCTCTGCTTCATTAATCTCTACTTCCAGATTTCTTTTTCAAAGAAAGCCCAAAAAGAACTTGATGATGCCATAATTCAAAACTCAACTTTAAAAACTCAACTTCTCCAAGCCCAAAATGACCTCCAAAAGGCCCAAAAAGACCTCGAGCTTCCTCGGGTTGATTCAAACAACCACCAAGAAAATCTCTTAACAATCGCCCATGAATGCAGAAACCCTCTCAATGCTGTCCAAGGCAACCTTGAGCTTGCTGAAGCCATGCTCAATGATAAATTAGCTCGACAATCGCTTAATCTTGATAAAATCGAAGCCTTTGTCCATAATGCCAGAGTCTGTGGCGATTTCTTACTTCAATACCTCAACAATATTCTGGACGCAGGAAAAGTTGAATCCAACACAATTGATATCAACCCTGTTTCGACTGATCTCAAATCTGTCCTTGAAAAAGTGTGGGCCATGTCCTGTGAAAGTATCAAAAGAAAAAACTTGGAAGGAATCCTCAAGTTAAGAGTTGATGTTCCTTCGTTTCTCATGATCGATTCCCATCGAGTCATTCAAATCATGATTAATCTCATCAACAATGCCATCAAATTCACTTCGAAGGGAAAGATCGTTGTCGTGGTCAGATGGAAAAGTCTCGAAGAGAGAATGCTCAACACTGGACAATTAACCAAATACGACTCTGCTTGCTTCGATGCTTCCAAAAATAAACTTGGGTCCCAGTCCAAGCATGTCGCTGCTCATGGTAAAACTCTCAGCATGCGAAATGTCCAAGGCTTGCTCCAAAACGAAAATTATGAATTAGATCTCCTCAAAACCAAATTTGAAAGGAACCCTCCAACCCTCATTAAGAAACAAAATGTCACCAAAGGCTTCCTCATTATTGAAGTCACAGATACAGGATGCGGAATGAGTCGAGAAGATCAGGCAAAACTCTTCCTTAAATTCTCTCAAGTCAATCCAGACCCCTGCAAAAGAAAAATTGGAACAGGCCTTGGACTTTGGTTGTGCCAGCAAATTGCCCACAAGATGAATGGAAACGTTGAAGTTGAAAGCGAGATCGGAGTGGGATCAACCTTTAGAGTTAAAATTCCAACAGAAGTCTGTGAAAACCCCTTACAAAAGTCTTATAAAACAATTCCATATTCAATTTCCAACAATTCTGAAAAACTTGAGGATATCATCTCCAAAAAGACTATTAGAGCCATGATTGTTGATGATGTGAGCTACAATAGAGATATTCACAAAATTCTCTTGAAAAAATGCGAATGTGAAATTGTTTGCGAAGCCAGTACGGGCAAGGAGGCTGTTGAAAAATTCAAAAGTCACGCTGGAAATATCGATCTCATCATACTTGACCTTGAAATGCCTGAAATGGGAGGCCTTGAAACTTGTAGACAAATTCGTTTATATGAAAGAGCTCAAAACCTCAAATCCACCTACATTGCCATTGTCACCTCAGGAGGAAATAACATTACTAATACCTTGAACAATGAAAACAACACTCTCTTTTATGATTACTATGTCACAAAACCATGCCCGCTCAGCGAGTTCCAGAAAATCACAGGTGAAGCGCTCCTAAAGAGCATGACGAGGTTGCTTTCATCTTTCAGTCCTAATCCTGCTCTCAGCAAATCCAAAAAGAGAGTTCTCATTGTTGATGATGATGGATTTTGCTTAGAAGTCGCTAAAAACTTCTTCAACAGCGTCCAAGTTGACGTCCTTACAGCCCTCAGCGGATCAGAAGGCCTCCAGGTCTTAAAAGGGTCCTACAATGATATTGGCTGCATTATCCTAGATTATGAGATGCCTGATCTCAATGGGAAACAAACTTTACTCAAAATGAAGGCCTTCTGGGAAAGTCAAAATAGAAAAGCTATCCCTGTTTATTGTACCTCTGGAAACACGAGTCCTCAATTTGTCAAAGAAGCCAAAGCTATCGGGTTTAATGAGGTTTATCCAAAACCCCTGAATTGGAAAAAATTGATATTAACCATTAAAAGAGATCTTGAAAACTTGTAATCATTTCTTCTTGTCGTGTAAATGTAAATATTCATTCATACATGCATGACAATATCTATAGTATAGTTTTTATACCCTCTCCGACCATACCGACTTGAATTAGTTCATTTTCAGAACTTTTTGATTGAGAATTATACTCAGAAAAAAAGAAATATCATGTAATACAAACTACAACAATGATAATAAGAATCATCATCACAATAATAGTACAAATATTCACTCATCAAGAACAAAAAAAATCTTTACGTACCTTTATTCATTGGATTTCGAGTGCTTTTTTCCATATATTTCATGACCGCGTTGAGTCCATTTACGTATAAATCACATTTTTCTGGAGTATCAGCTTCAATGTGAACATAATGCAAGAGTTCTTCTCCACTATCACTTCCTCTTGGGTCCCGGCATGCAATATTGAACCTTTTCTGACCTTGCTTATATACATATTTTATGTAGTCGCACTTGATATAACCAATCTAAAAAAATAATTATTCTTGCTGAAAAACTTAAATCTTCTGTACCATGCCTGTGCTTTTGACGTCGAGCCATTCAAAAACAAAATTCTCAAAAAATGCGGATTTCTCGAAAAACTTGAGAGCAAGCACAAATATCACTTCTTGGAAAGGCACACCATCTATTGATATTTTCATCCTTCTTGGGATCATCAAGTGCTTCAGAAAATAATCGATATCCTGGATCTCAGATTGTGGTTCACTTGGAATAGATTGTATTTGGGTTTGTGGACGTTTCACTTGATCCATTTTCACAGCAAGCCGAAAATCAGGAAAGCTCTCTTGTCTCAACGGCTGAATTTCTCTCGGCCTCGAATTATCAACACTCTCCTCTGCATCGAAGTAATTATTGCCATTATATTGCTCTCCTCTTGTTTGTTGTGTGTTGGTTGTCCTATCTGCAGTTGTCTGAATTGATGATGCAGTAAAGCGAGGAACCGATTGTCCTCCATTCGAATATTTACTATTGCTTCTATTCCTATTGGCGATGGGCGAAGTCTTTTCCGCACCGAAAATTCGGTCCATTTCACCAGAAAATTCGCTCTCTTGGTTGTTACTTGGGAGCGAACCTCTTTGATCAATCATATTGTTTATATATTCCTGCTGATTGTCGAATTTTGCCTGAAGCTCCTTGTAAAAAGGGTGAGATCTTTCATTTATTCTCTGAATTGCTTGCTCAATTATGGCATTATCCTGGCCACCGCCATAGTCATCTGAGTCAGCTATTGAATTTGGCTGGCCTTCACTTTCGTACATTTCTCTATTCTGACTATCACTATTTACTTCAAACAATGGTGGCATCTTTGTTGGGGTCCGAAACATGTCAGTGTTTAAAGAGTTCTCTTTTGTGTTGAAAGAAGCAGTATCAAAGCCGCCAGTTTCTTTAGTTTTTCCTGGCTTACTAAAGGTAATCCCCAAATTCTTGAAATACGCCGTTGAATCCGCGTTCAAGTATGTCTCAATTCGTTTCAGTTCACTTCTATAAAAATACTGAGGGTTTCATACGTCAAAAATTATTACTCAATGCTTGCACTAGATAAATCTGCTGTGTCGAAAGAATTCTGCATCCCCGCTGGAAATCCTCCAGGGCCTCCCATCATGTTTGAGCCTGGTCGAACAGATGATGGTTTGGGATTACCTTGGCATTTTTAGTCACAATGGCGTCGTCGAAATAACTCTATACCTAGAGAATATGCGTGGGTTGGTGGTTGAGAAGGATTATTATACTGTCTCATACTTAAAGAAGCTTGTTCATAAAAATATTTACAATGTTAAAATATTAAATTTTATCTGTTAAATTCTCAAAGAATAACTGGCTATATTTATCATTTCTTTGTTTTCTTCATTCTTTCAAAAAAACTTTTGCCACATTGTCACATTTATAATATAAATTTATTTCCTTCTGGAACCTTTCCGGAAAGAATCAATTCGTTATAAAATTTGCTCAAAGCTTCTTCTGGAATATGTGGATATTCTGGAAGATAAAATTCTGTGCTCGAACTTTTCTGAATCAATTCCATTAATTTTTCGATCTTTCCAAAATATTTATTATCTTTTTTAAATAAAAAAATACTTCAGTATTTATTGGAATTTGAGTGGGATTTTCTCTGAGACGAGCTGACATCACTGCAAGACCAGGAGTTTTCAGATGTTCATAATCCTTGAGAATTAAATCATTGATTTTTTCTCAAGATGCTTACTTCAGGTAATTTAAAATAAAATGTATCGTAGACTCCGAATTCCACCTTTTTGATTTGGAGTCCTTGAAATCTTCTCGCAACATGATTAAAAGATCTCATGTCCATTTCCAAACTCTTAGAGTCTTGAGAATTGAATATGAATAAAACATAATCAGTATGTTTTTTCTTTGCCAGAATCGTTGTTAGATTATTTAAACCGAATTCTTGCACATGAGTCAACAAATTGTAAATTGCACTTTTCTGGGCTTGTTTTTCTTTTCCATAAATAATCCTAATCTAGTTTTATATTATTCTTTATTTTATTTACTTGAGATCATAAAGACTATATGTGATGTAATCATTCACAAACTGAGATATTTTATCAGCTGATAATTCCCACTTCTCGGGATATGCCAATGTATTATTCTTTGGATCAAGAATTAAATTAAATGCCAACGTTGGAAGCCTTTTAAAAAAAATATTTCTCAATGTGAACATTTCCAATTACTTTTCATGTTCAATTCCAAGCATTTTCTTTTTATTTTTATTGAAAATTCCGTCAACCCAAGTCACATGAACTTTCTCAATATATTCCGCTGCAACCTATTTCCCGAAATGATAATTTTTTTCCCCCTTCAAAAAATGTCTCATTACCTTTTCTAACAAGAAAAAGAAATTTCTAAAATGATTATAATCATTTGCGCTGTCAACTACTCCAACGAGCATTGGAAGTTTTGTTTTCTCATAGTAGTTATGATTTTGAAAATTATATTCTTGCACCAATGGAAGGCTCTTACTATTTCGATTGAGATGGGTTTTACTATTTTCATTACTATTTTAAAATGTCTCGAAGAGCAAATGGTCGAGTATCAGAAAGATCAATTTTACTATATTGCTCTCTTGCCTTCTGAATGACAATGCTTGATAACGAATAGTCTTCAAACCATAAATCTTGATACTTTTTCTGGGCTTTCTTTATTTCATCTTTTGAAATCAACTTTGGTCAGTCAAAGGTTAAGAAAAATCCCAAAATATATGTGATTACAGTAGCAAAGTATATGCTTGGGTTATCAGCCATTTGTTCAGCTGCAATTGTAAATTCGCTCAAATCTTCATCCATATCTTCCAAGTCATAGAATACACCCAGTACTTTAGTTGCTTGAATTATTCTTCCTTGCGAATCCAATTTTTCTTCAGCGAAAAAATTATCTGCTTCCTCTAAACTTCGAAATCTCCGAATTGGTTGTGCAATTTTATCAATATAAGCTTGAATTCTGACAGTATCAAGGACGGAGTCGTACACATAGAATTTGTTCTTTCTTAAAACTCTCAGATTTCAATCTTGAAAAATTTACTACTTTGCAAAGATCAGCATTGGCACTCTCTCCACTTTGAAATACTCCATCAGCCATTTAGAATTTGGGAAATCTATCCTTCCAAGCTTTATCTTTTGTTGAAGTTAAACAAATATTCCTCCAAAACTTTTCACTTGAGCTTTATCCAACACTTTAGATTTTAATTCTTTCCAAAATGATTCGTATTTGCAGGAGTTATGGAACCAACTTGCTGTTACCACAATTGCAGTCAATTGATCACCTTGAGTCAACCTAATAGAGGTTATAATATTGGATTCAATCATCAGTCAAACCTTTGAAAAGTTGCTTCATTCAAAATATAATCATTTATACTCAAATGTGGTAATCCCTCTTTGCAAGTAAATGCATCCTCTTGTGACAAAGCTTTTTCGTAAAAGAACGCGATACAAACAAGCAATACTAAAATTATATTTGAAAAACCTCACCCAAATTGATTCTCACCTGATACAAATCGGGAATACATCAATTTCAATAAAATTTTAGACTAAATTCCATTTCATGATATTTCGAGACAAAAAACTTTGTTCTGTTTTCAAGTGAATTAATATGAATGTGCAATTACTATGGATAAAAAAATGGTTTTTTTAAAAAATATTCATCTAATCTTTGAGAAACAAATATCCTTTTCTAATAGAATAGAAGGACAACCTCAAAGATTAGCAAAAAAAAAAAATCTCGTACTATTATAGATGCTATATTAGTCTAATATAAACATATTCATTCAGAAGAACTTAAAAGTTGAATTGTCTATTCTTCAACTTTTCTTAGTATTTTGCAGCCTTCATACCTTTATTCATTTGATGATGCTGAATATTCATCACATTGTTCATTGTCTATGGAAATTTTATTTTCATCATCTTCTTAAAAATAATCTTACATTTTGTTCTCTTCTTCTCATATCGTACTCAATTTGGTCAGCTCTTTCTAAAGTACTGGAATAGTCGCTGTAGCTTTTGTTATAATATCCACTAAATAAAATTAATTCGTCTTCTTCAATAAAAGTGATCTACTGTCCGCTGTATCCTGGGTGGTGCATAGGTCCTCCATACTGAGGGCTTGGAGACCCACCGAGATTGGCTGTGTAAGGGACATATGCTTGAGGCTTCTTTGGCGACTTCATTGAATTTAATTGGGAACTGATATCGTAATCAAGGCTATTTATTATTTAATAAAGTTCAAGCAGTAGAATTGTTTACTATGATGGACCCTTGAGATTCTTGACAGATTGAGGGACTCCTCTTGGTAAGCCCATGTTTGCTGGTGGATAGGGGTTCATATAGTTTTGAGGAGTATTGTTATAAGCATAATAAGGATAGTTGTTGTTTGAGGAACTTATTGAATAGGTTTCAGTATCAATCTCCATTCTTCTAGGAGACAAAGATTTGACACCATACTTTCCATTTATAGCAAATCCCTTTGAAACCTTTTTTAACTTTCCATATTCTTCAAGTTTTCTTCTTTCAGCTTCATTATCGATCTTCATTTGCTTTTTCTCAACATTGAGACTATATTCTCCCAAATAGTGATTATCCTCTTCGTCATTATCGTCAATCAAATCATGAGGATTAAAGCCTTCGTCAACTCTTTTCACATCTCCATATAAAAGTTGCTCAATTTTCTTCAATGTCAACTTATTAAATTCTGGTACATGATTTCGATTCTTTGACACTTTCTTCTTTCCATACCCTTCATAAATTAAAAGAGTCAAATTACATTTTAATCTTACCATCTCCTTGAGGATCGCGAGTAGAGGTGGTATAGGAGGGATCTTTCATGGGACTAACAGATTTATGTTGGGTGAGATTTGATTTTTCTATTCCTTTGAGTTCTCTGATCAAATACCTCAATTCATTTCTTCGATTGACTTCTTCTCGAATTTCTTCCACAGTTTTCCCTTCCAATGCTTTCACTCTGAATTTATAAGTGAGGGATTCAGGTGGAATTCTAAAGTTCTGCTTGTCATGAGAGTCGAATGGTAAGCGCACCATAGAAATACGCTTCTTGTACTCTCCATTATAAAGACCCATGTGCTCCCAAATTTCCTCTAATTTTTCAGCATCTCTCTTCATTTGTCCAGAATAAACTGCTTTTGCCTTGTCCGTAATAGAAGTCTTGACAATCTTTTCCTCTCTTCTTTTAGCATCTTCCTCTTTAAACTTTTTATAAGTCTTATCATTCTTATAAGAGTCTGGTTTGTATTCCTTCATAATCTCTGGATGAGGTTCAACAACTTTTTCTTCACCAGTAATTTCAGCTCTCAAAGCAACTTCGGACATCAAATTCTATAAATTGAGTTAATTACGCCTCACAAACTTCTCGTACTTCAAATTCTTCTAATGAAAGATTCTCGTCTTGACCGGCTGATTTTCTATACAACTCCACCAATTTCTTTTGGAAAATTTTTTATTAATAAGTTATTAATTCACTTACGTGATGTTCCATTTTTAATCTAAAGTTTTTGAGCATGACTTTGTAAGTACCCAAATTTATCGTATTTGTCAGTCTTCCAAGTTTATCAAATGTTTGAGCACTTCCAGCATTAATTTGTTGCGTGCAGTAGAAATAGAAAATCTCTTTAAAGGCTCTCTTTCTTTTTTGCTCTCTTCTTTTTATCTCAGCCTCGCTCATTTTTGGCTCTTGACCCCCAACAGCTCCGTTTTCAAGCTCTTCAAGCTTCTTGTACAGGGTGTCAACTGTTGTTTGTAAAACTTGTTTCTCAATGTCGCTTTTGGCATCTTGGAGCATTTGCTCATAATTCTCAATTGTTGCCAACAGAGCCTTCTTCACAGCGCCAGTATCATCCTTCACTCTGTTATCAATCAAAACAACATATTCATCTGTTTTAATCCAATAATACAAAAGCTCCAAACACTCATCAAAAGAGAGAGTCTTTTCTTTAATATCAAAATCAACTGGACTGGCATTCTTTTCATTCAAAAAATAGTCCTCTGCAAGCGAAAATAATCTCTTATAACTGCCCACAGATTGGAAAAAGTCTTCAGGATCAGAGGCTCTTTCCATCAAATCAATCTGGTCAATATAAAAGCATTCTTGCAATACAGTAAAACAATCAAAAATTGCGATTGTTGTTTGTCCTTCTTCCAACAATCTATCATTATATACTTCTCTCCATTGTGCGCGATGCTTGTTAATCAAATCATCAAGTAACTTCTTGTTTGCTTGGTAATCTAATTCAAAGTTAGCAACGTTGAGGGGGTGATTCAAAAAAAAAATTATGATTATGCAAGCATAATACGCACTTTGTGGAAGACCGGCGGCAGTTTTGAGTCTGGTTTTTGTGCGGGTTATTCCTTGTGTATTTGTTCTAAAAGCATTTGAATTGATCACAGTTTTGGTCCTTTCGACGGTCCCTGCTGAAATAAAAGAACTCTTTGCCATTTCAGAAGCCCTTGAAGCCTCTTGTCTCAGCCAGAGGTGAAGAATCTCCAAAAATTCTTTTAAAGTGAGGGACCTGAAACTTGTTAAACAGCCATTTTTGAAAAAAGTACTTGATATTATAGCCTTCTGGGATCTTTTTATTCGAATATGAAAAGAAATTTTTGGCACTCTCAAAATCAAAAGCGAGAATAACACTGATATCATCAATAACCTCAAAGGCTCCTTCTTGATTAATCCTTCCGTTTTGATCAGCTCTCTTTTCAAAAGCGTCTTCAATCTCTTCCTTGAAAGTTTGCAAAGAAGCGATTATGGATAAAAATGAGTTCCTTCAAAGTCGGTAAGTTCAAGAATTCAATCAATGGAAAAGGAAGTATGAAGCTCAAGAAAAGTTGATAAAAGAAATTAGGACTTACTCTTCTTTCGACATCAATGTGGAATTTGTATCTATAGGTTTATTCGGTTTTCTTTATAATCTTGGGATTAAATAATTTTGCTTTAGAAATCACGATCGCCTTATCCCTTGTATTTTATCTTTTTAATCTCGCGTAGAAACTCACTAACATTTCACACTTGATTAGGTTTTTCTCTCCTCTCAATCCAAAGGGCCTAAAGTTTTTCTTTATTCAACCCTCCTTTCAACCAAACGCTCCCTTCTCTCATCATTAACTTTCTCAACAAACTTTAATCCGCTCTGTGTTTTAAATTTCTCTACATCATCCAATTTATCTTCATCTCCAACATCACCATCTTGACTGAATTTACTGAAAGAGTTGATGTTCCCACCTCATTAGAAAGATATGAGGAGAAATGAAAACATTGCCTGTTATTTATCATGATAATTACCGCCTAAGAAGTTTTGCTAAAGGACCTAATTTTTTGACAAAAATCTTTTAATAGAATCGTCCAGGCTCTCCCATGATTTTTTTTATGAGAAACCGTTCGCCTAACCTCACTTTCGGAAATTTTGAAAAAGGAAGAGAATGATAACGAAATTCAAAGAAAAGACAAAGACTTGAATTGTCAGTAAGGTCAATGCGTATAATATTTATAATTAATTCGGTCAGTTTTTTTTTAAAGGATAAATTCAACAAAACTTAATACGGAATTATACTCGACAATTTGGAGGTTTCAACCAAACAAATCATTGTCCGTCCTTGGAGAGAAAAATCAGATCATATCGCAATATCATATCTCCACTTTGAGGGTCTTTTTATTTTTAGAGAATTGAGAATTTAAAATGGCTCCATACATCAAATATCAGTAAAGAAAAAGATTTTTGTGCAATTTAAAAAAAAATATAAATTTATTTTCCTTTGAACCAAAGATTAGCAAAATTTAGTTTTCAGTAAATTTTTTAAATCTCTTTCTTTATTTCATCATCGTCCCTATTATCTAAAATCAGGAGATTCCGTTGGAAAAATGCGAAAAATTCTCTGGGAAAAAATCTTCAAAAAAACTTTTTTTCCTTTCAATTTCGAAAAAAAAGCTGGAAAAATTTTTCCCAACAAATCTCAAAGGTTAGATAAAACAATGTCTGCCTTTGATTGTCCCTTTCCAATGATCAAAGTAATTTTCTGAATTTCCCAAAGCTTTGATCAATTTTCATAGTGTTTACCACTCCAACCAGAGATCGGAAAAAGTAGGTGAGTCATCTTCAAAAAAAAAAACGAAATGCACCAAACAAGAAGGGTTCCGTTCCCTATGAAATTCTCAAGAATGTAATTTCTCGCAATTTCAAAAACCTAACTATCCTAAATTCCTGCGATTTTTTGCAAGTAAAAATTCCTCAAACCCTGTAAAAATCACGCGTTTTTCGATTCACTAGAAATTAATATTCTTCCACAAGAAGAACAAATTATTTCAAAAAAATCTGAAAAGATTCTCATGAAAAAAAAACAATTCAAATTGGGCTCCTTCCAAAGAATTTTTGAGAATCACCCCCTTCATTCTCCTTACTAAAATGAAGATGAAAAGTTCATCCTTCTCAAATGAACCTTATGAAAATTCCAAGTACCTTTAAATTTTCAATGGCAAAAGTTTCTCTCAGGGCGAGATCAGATTTAATTTCAATCGTGTACTCTGAGATAATCTGATTTCAATTTTCGAAACATCGATTTTCAGGAAAGTCATGAGGCAAGGAAAATTTTCTTCAGAAATCTTTATCAGACTTTAATTCTGATTTTGCCTTCGGAGAACTTTCTTACTTTATTGCTTTAATTGAAATCTATTGTTTTGTCATCAATTCAATTATGCTTCGAAAAGTTGTAAGATTGGCAGAAAAGTCTGGGTCTTTTCTGGCCTTCAAGTCCGCCGCTACCAAATCATACCCACTTCATCCTTTACCTCTCTTCCAATTTTCCAGAGATAAACCACCCAAGGGTAGCTCTCAGAAGTGCCTTCTTGTTCTAATACTTTAGGATTCGAGAAATTCCAAAGACGTAGAACAAGTCAAAATCTCGAAAAGGGGTCTGAAGAATCTAAAAAGCCTAAGGAACAAAAAATAGAAAGGGAAGAAGGTAGATTTGTGATTTTTTAGCAGGTATTTAAAATTCCCAAAAGAAGAAGAAGATTTCCAAGCGGAAAGTAGCAAAAAGACTCGCGCAGAAAAATCATTTGAAGAAGAATCAAGTGAGTTATGCCTGAACTGAACAACAATATTCAATAACATTCCAAGGATTTGAAAAGGAAAGAAAAAAGGAACGAGATGCAGAAAGACAAAAAGAAAAACAAGATGCTAAAAAGAGAAGAGAAGAAGAGGAGGAAGAAATGGACAATGAAGATGATAAACATGAGAAAAAACAACATAAGAAACCTGAAAGCCCTTTCAATTTTAACCAGGGGTTTAAATGGGGTGGAGATAACAAGGGAGGAGATCCTAAAGGAAAAGGGCCAAATGAATGGTGGAATACTCAAAAGCTCGGCCCAAGACATTTCATTCTCTTATCTCTTGTCGGATTCCTCTTTGCTCAATCAATCATTGAGTATTACTATGAAAAGGACAATATCACTTACGTGGTAATTTCTCATCAGCAAATTTCCCTCATGCATATCTTTGTATAGGAATTCGCTAAAAATTACTTTGACCAAGATCGCATCAAGAAAATTACCATCAGAAAAATGAATGATGGAAGTGTCTACAGAACTGTCGCTGTTCTGGATACTGATGAAGGGGAAAAGTCCTTAGTTCTTGGTAAAATCAAACTTGAAAAATAAAAATCTCATAATCTCACAGGAAACGTCGATAACTTTATTGAAAATTTGGAAAGATTCCAACTTGAAAAAGGAAAAACTGCTGATACTTTGATCCCAATCGAATTTGAGCATAGAGCTGATCCTAACAAACTTTTTGATCGATTCGTCAATTTCACTTACTTTGCTGTCACTATGGGAATTTTCTATATCATCTTCAAACAAGTTAAAGCAGGCGCCAACATGTTTACCAGAGGTGGTGGAAGTGATATCTTTGGGACAGGTAAAAGAGATTTTTCTCCTTCAAAAAACCTTAATCCCATTTTCAAGGCAAATCTCAAGTTAAAATTTATGGATTGGATCAAAAAGTCAAGACCAGATTTGCTGATGTTGCTGGTTTAGATGAAGCTAAAGTTGAAATTATGGAATTTGTTGATTTCTTGAAAAAGCCACAAAGATTCCAAGAAGTTGGAGCTCAAATTCCCAGAGGTGCACTTCTTGCAGGACCTCCAGGAACAGGAAAAACTCTCTTGGCTAAAGCAGCAGCTGGTGAAGCAGGAGTTCCCTTCCTGTATATTTCAGGTTCAGACTTTGTTGAAATGTTTGTTGGTGTCGGTGCCTCCAGAGTCAGGGACCTCTTCAAAAAAGCCAAAGAACACTCTCCTTCTATCATCTTTATCGATGAAATCGACGCTGTCGGAAGAAAAAGAGAATGTAATGCTTGAATATTTTTCGTTATGAAATAATTCTTTAAAAAGCTAAATTCGGAGGAAATGATGAAAGAGATAATACTTTAAATCAACTCCTTGTTGAAATGGATGGCTTCGGAACTGATAGCAACGTTGTCATTTTAGCAGGTAGAGATATAGAAAATCCTCAAGTCATCTCATTCATAAATAGCTACAAATAGAAAGGAGTTGTTGGATCCTGCATTAACAAGACCAGGTCGTTTTGATAGAACTATAGAAGTTTCATTGCCTGATATTGATGGAAGAAGACAGATTTTTATGGTTCATTTAAAAAATTTGAAACTTGATTCTTCCAAGTCAATGGAAGAGTATGCCAGAAGATTAGCAACTTTGACCCCAGGATTCAGTGGTGCTGATATTGCCAATTTGTGTAATGAAGCAGCCATCATAGCCGCCAGAAGACAAAAGGAATTCGTCTCAACCGATGAATTTGAAGCCGCTTCTGAAAGAGTTATGGCAGGACTTGAAAAGAAAAAGATCATCTCAGAAGAAGAAAGAAGAACTGTTGCTGTCCATGAATCAGGCCATGCTGTTGTCAGTTGGTTCTTAGAAGGCGGTACTCCACTCGTCAAAGTAACTGAAAAGTTCCTCTTCATCTTTTCTCACCCCTCAATAGTTAACTATTATCCCACGTTCAAAGGGTTCATTGGGTTATGCTCAATATTTACCTAATGAAAGTTCTCTTGAAACTAAAGAAGAACTTTATGATAGAATCACTTGTATTCTTGGTGGAAGATGCTCTGAAGAGTTATTCAATGGCAAAATCACTACAGGAGCATATGATGATTTACAAAAGGCTTATGAAATTGCTTATAATATGGTCACTAAATTCGGTATGAGCGAAAAAATTGGATTCCTCGGTTTCAATGATGAAGATTATGTCAAAAAATATAGTGACTTGACTGCCAAAGTAACAGAGAAATATTGATCATCTCTCAAAAAATCTCTTTAGGAAATTGATGATGAAATCAAGAGAATTCTTGACGAATGTACTGAAAAAGCAAGACAAACTGTCAGAAAATATAAACCTGAAATTGAAAAGTAATTTTTAATAATCTTTCAATAATCCTCATAAACCAAGGTTATCAGCAGCTCTTCTTGAAAAAGAAACTTTAGATCTTCAAACTATTGTTGAACTCTTGGGAGAAAGACCTTATGCTGCTAAATCTAATTTTAAAGCTTACCTTGAGTATAAAAAGAAGGATGAAAAATTCAAGGAAGAAATCAAGGAACAGGAAGGACAAGATGGTAATGATGGAAATTCTGGAGAAGGAAATGAAGGTCAAAAAGCTACTGCCTAATCAACTATTCGCCATTTACTAATACATTTTGTTCAACATAAAGGTTTGTATCATAATTTGATTTTGTCACCATGCAAAACAGAGTTGCATTCTTATGTGAATAAATTTAGTGTATTGCTAGTGATGACTCAATTGAATTTGTAACAATTTACCAAACATAATTATAAAGTAAAATTAGCGACTTTTTTATTAATCACCTAAAAGTCCCTTTGCGAAAACTTTTTTGAAAAAATGCAATAAAATAAATCATATTTTGAATATTTAATCGTCATCATCGTATAAAAGACTGAGTAATTCATTACATTCTTCTGCAGTGATTGGATTATTATTCATCTCATCTTCTTCATGATTGTTATGATTCATATTTTCATGTCCGTTGTTAAGTTGATTTCTATTTTGATAATTATTTTGATGGTTATTGCTTCCTCCATAGCCTTGCCCTTGTTGATTATTTGCAACTCGGGCAACTCCTTGGACTTGACGAGCTTCTACTGGTTGACTATAATCCTCGGCAAACTCAGCTAATTCTTCAATTAATTTCTCTTCTTCCTGTCTCTGTGTCATCTGAGTTCGAGTTCCTTGAGTAGTAGCATCCATATTCATATTCATGTTCATTTGGCTTTCTCTTTGTCGAAGTCTTTCTTGCTCTTGTTGTAATTGTCTTTCTCTCTGTTCTTGTTGCAATTTTAATAATTCTTGCTCCTTGTGAGCTTTCTCAATTCTTGCCATCATATTATCAAATTCTTTTGTAAATCTGTCCATTGAATCAAAGACAAAACAGCACAATCCGCTCAACATTATTATTCCTCTTCTTATTGCTGTATCTTGCCTTACAAATATCAAAAATCCTTCAAGTTTCTCCAACTCCAAGTCAAATGGAATCCCAGCAATTTTTCCTTCTTCAATTCCATACAACTGTTCCCTATTTATTTATCTCGGCTGTACTTTAAAGGATACTCACTTTCCATTGCTGAGCGTTAACTTTAAGCATCCATTTTCTGTATTCTTTTTACTTTGATCTTTCACTTGACTGACATTTACAGCGTTGACAATTTTAAAAAGATTGTCAGAAACCAAAAAGCCTGCCTATCAAAAAATTAGTCTCAGCAAAAAGGTTTGCCTGATCAATTACGTCCAACTCAGTTGAATAGATTCGAACTTTCATTGGTTCTTGTTTTTCCACATCAACTAAACTTTCTATTCTTTCTGCTATCAGAATTTCAAATAATCTCGCAATCTACGATAGATTTTAGAAGAATTTTCAAACGGCTTCTTCATACGATTGACTGAGATCTATTATCATCTAATTCACCTGGATTTTGGCTCATAACTTCTTCGTAAACCTCTTGGATAAATTGATATTTCAAGAGCATGCTGAACTGATCTTGAATCATCCTTTGCAAGAGTTGAATACTTGGATTCAAGGCAACCTCTTGGTTATTTGGTTCTTCAATATTCATCAATCAGAACAGGTCCACTTCTATTCTTTAACTATTTAAAATTATAATTTAGCGCAATTTTTATTGTTAACTGATTTCATCAAATCAATCCTTGGAAATTGAGAGAATTCCTCATAAAATTTTATTCTAAAGACTTCTTTGCCTAAATTTCGAGTTCAAGTTTGGCCTTTTGGCTGGTGAGAAATCTCAAAACTCGAAACTTTTCTGTCAGACTTTTTTTTGCTTTGCAGATAAAATCAAAAAAAAATTTGAAAAATTTTTTTTGCCAATGAGAATTCATAAATCCTGGTCATCTTCTTCAGATTTTTGGGAGAATTCTAATTATTTTGTAATTGGTTCTCAGCTGAATTTTCTCTTTTTATTATCAAGAGTTCACATGTGTTCTTTATCTTTTGATAATGAAGAGGAGATGAGATATTGTCATGAGAATTCACAGCCGTTTTGTGCTAACTTTTTCAGAAAATTTTTTTTGTACCCTCAAGGTTCTTCGAAGATTTTTGGCACGAATTTAGCATCTCTAACCTTTAATTCACTCTTGCTAAGAAAAACCATTGCATCCGAAATTTTGCTTCTCGAAATTCAATTGAACTTTCAAGGAAATCTCAAGAATTTTTTCACAAAAAAATGCTTCGATCTCTCTGAAACTGCAATTTCAAAATTTCTTCTCTGA
>Ga0182738_1000876_pt1 | contig 40111 bp, 23 predicted proteins | sample eDN5th30CBELigMG_FD_128876 | JGI IMG/M metagenome (GOLD analysis project Ga0182738, IMG submission 128876) | Enriched Miracle-Growth compost microbial communities from Emeryville, California, USA - eDNA 5th pass 30_C BE-Lig MG (version 2)... ...
GATCGAGCGATTTGTGTTCTGACAAGGAAGCCGAAGCAGGCGAATTCCCAGAATTCGTCGATGCAGGCTGACGAAGTTCAGAACGCAAAAGAGCCGATCGCAGCCCAAATTGACCTTTCCGGATAGACTCTGAGACCAATCCCAATTTTTAGAGTCGACGATGCACTCGCCACAAACTGGATTTTGTCACCCTCGACGATGTGCCATTCTGCCCCGTACAATACAGAGATGTTGCTTCTGAATTGAAACGGATTTCCATGCCCGCTGCTGATATCGTGATTCGTGGTGCCCGTGAGCACAATCTGCGCAATGTTGATTTGATTCTGCCTCGCAATCAGCTGATCTGCATGACCGGTGTCAGCGGTTCGGGTAAAAGCTCTCTGGCTTTCGATACGTTATATGCCGAAGGCCAGCGGCGGTATGTCGAATCACTCTCCACATATGCCCGCCAGTTTCTCGGCCAGATGCCCAAGCCGGACGTCGACACGATTTCCGGCCTGGCCCCGTCCATTGCCATTCAACAGAAAGTGACCTCCCGAAATCCGCGGAGCACCGTCGGGACAATCACCGAAATCTATGATTATCTGCGTGTGTTGTTCGCCCGGGTGGGACAGGGATACTGCGTCCATTGCAACCAGCCAATCACCGCGCAGTCGATCGACCAAATCCTGGAGAGCTTGCTGACGATTCCGGACGGGACGAAATTTCAGATTCTCGCCCCGCTGGTTCAACAGCAGAAAGGAGAGTTCCGCGACCTGTTTGCCGACCTGCTCAAACAGGGATTCATCCGCGCCCGTGTGGATGGCGAAGTGGTCAATCTCTCCGACGATCTCGGACTGAAGAAGCACTTCAAGCATACGATTGACGTTGTCATCGATCGGCTGGTGGCCGGCAAGGGGCAACGGACCCGTCTGGCGGATGCCATCGAAACAGCAGCCCGTCTGAGTGCAGGCCGGCTCATTCTTCTTACGGATGGAGACAAGCCGGAAGAACGATTGTATTCGTCCCGGTATGCCTGCCCGGATTGCGGAATCAGCTATGAACCTCCTTCACCGCAACTCTTCAGCTTCAACAGCCCGCTGGGGATGTGCCGTGAATGTACCGGTCTGGGAATGCGGCATGATTTTGTGATGAGCCGATTGATCGTGCATTCGGATCGGTCCATTTCCAAAGGGGCCATCGAACTGCTTCCGTCACTTCGCAAAGTGGGGCGCTGGCGGCGACACATTCTGCAGGGGGCAGCCGATGCCATTGAATCTGACCTGGGAATGGACTCGGGAGAACTTCTCAAGTCTCCGTGGGAAGACCTGCCGGAACTGGCACAGAAGTATTTCCTGCGTGGAACGGGAGACCGGCACATCACTTTCTCCTGGCGGCATTCCGGAGGAGTCTGGAAGCACGGCGGTGTCTGGCCGGGATATCTCTCGGAGTTGCTGGACGACTACCTGAAGGGGAAAAACCCCATGCGGCGGCGGCAACTCGAAAAATATATGGAAGTTATTCCCTGTACCAGTTGTCACGGCGCGCGACTGAATCCGCAGGCGCGAAACGTCCGAGTCATATCCAGCAGCCTGGACTCCTCGCCAACGCCCTTGTCTCTGCCGGAAGTCTGCGGGCTGTCCGTCGATCGGGCTGCGCAGTTCTTCGAAGAGCTCTGCCTCTCTTCCACCTCGCATCTCATTGCGGAAGAAGCGATCAAGGAGATTCGTGGACGGCTGGGATTCTTGAAAAAATGCGGACTGGGATATCTGGCACTCGATCGTTCCGCGCCCACCCTCTCCGGAGGAGAATCTCAGCGGATTCGGCTGGCGGGCCAGATCGGTTCGGGACTGGTTGGTGTACTTTATATTCTGGATGAGCCGTCGATCGGTCTGCATCCTCGCGATAATGAAATGCTCTTGAGCAGTCTGCTCGATCTGAGGGATCAGGGAAACACCGTCATCGTGGTGGAGCATGATGAAGAGACGATGCGGGCTGCGGATCATCTTGTGGATTTTGGTCCTGGGCCGGGCGTGCGGGGGGGCGAAGTGATCGCCCAGGGAACCGCTGAAGACATCATGCGAAACGAGCGTTCCATCACAGGGGCGTTCCTCTCTGGAAAGGCGATGATTCCCATTCCGGAAAAACGCCGCGAACCGGGCAAGAACCGGCTGAAAATCGTCGGGGCGACACATCACAATCTGCAGAATATCGATATCGAAATCCCGCTCGGCCTGCTGGTGTGTATCACCGGCGTCAGCGGATCTGGCAAAAGTTCATTGTGCAACGACATTCTCTGGGAGGCACTCAACCGCGACGTCAATAAAGGAAAAGGGAACCCCGGAACCCATCAGCGGATCAACGGCCTGAAGCTGATCGACAAGGCCATTGATATCGATCAGTCTCCGATCGGACGCACCCCCCGTTCCAATCCCGCCACCTATGTCAAACTCTTCGATGAGATCCGGACGCTCTATACCCAGCTGCCGCAAGCGAAAATTCGAGGTTATGCTCCGGGCCGGTTCAGCTTCAATGTGGCAGGCGGGCGTTGCGAAGCGTGTGAAGGGAACGGAGCCACCCGGCTGGAAATGGATTTCCTCGCCGACATCTGGATTCCCTGTAATGTCTGCCATGGGAAACGCTTCAATCATGAAACGCTGGAAGTAAAATATCGTGACAAGTCCATCGCCGACGTGCTGGACATGGATGTTCAGGATGCGCTGGAGCATTTCAAGAATCATCCCAAAATTTTTCGCATGTTACAGACCCTGCATGATGTGGGGCTGGACTATATGAAGCTGGGGCAGGCGTCCCCCACTGTTTCGGGGGGAGAAGCCCAACGCATTAAACTGGCCCGCGAATTAGGAAAACGGTCGACCGGAAAGACACTCTATCTGCTGGATGAACCCACCACGGGCCTGCACTTCGAAGATGTCCGCAAGTTGATTGAAGTTCTGCAGGGGTTCGTGACCGACGGCAATACCGTACTCGTGGTGGAACACAATCTCGATGTGATCAAGACAGCGGACTGGGTGATTGATCTGGGGCCCGAAGGGGGCGCTGGAGGAGGACAATTGATCATCGAAGGGACTCCCGAACAGGTGGCGAAATGCTCAAAGAGTCACACCGGTCGGGCTCTGGCCCCGTTGCTGTTCCCCAAGCGCCGAACCACCAGTCGCAAGCCCGCCGTCGCCAAGACATCTGCCCGAAAAGCGGATGCGGGCTGGCAGGATCAGATCGTAATCCGGGGGGCTTCGCAACATAACCTGCAAGCGGTGGATATCGCTGTCCCACGTGACAAAATGAGCGTTTTTTGCGGTCCGAGTGGTTCGGGAAAAACGTCACTCGCCATGGATACGCTGTATGCCGAAGGGCAACGGCGATATGTGGAATCCTTATCGGCCTATGCCCGGCAGTTTCTGGGACAGATGCCCAAGCCCAAGCTCGATCATATTTCCGGATTGTCTCCATCCATTGCAATTGAACAGAAAACGGTGGGTGCCACTCCGCGTTCCACCGTGGGCACCGTGACGGAAATTTATGATTACCTGCGGGTGCTCTTTGCGAGACTGGGACAGATGTATTGTCCCGACTGCCAGCAACCGATTTCACGCCAGACCACCGACCAGATTGTCGAACGGGTCCAGTCTTTGCCGATCGGAACAAAGCTCTATCTTGCTGCTCCGCTGCAGGTGGCCGTCGGACAAAGTTACGAAAAGCTCTGGGACCGGCTGGGAACGCAAGGCTTCCTGCGGGTACGGATCAACGGAACCACTTATCCGATCGAAGATGTCCCCAGGATCGATCACAAGCGCGAACATCTTGTCGAAGCCATTGTGGACCGCGTCAAAATTGACGAAGAGGGACGGGGCCGCGTGGCCGATTCCATCGAAACCGCACTGGAACTGGGCCGAGGGATCGTCCATCTGATTCACGTGGATCCAGACACGCCGGAACCGGAATGGCGCGTCGACCCGCTCAGTTTGCACTATTCCTGCCCCCACTGCGGCGCCGGACTTCACCTCCAGGAGTAGTAGTAGGGCACGTTCCCGCCGGTGCTCCGGTTTTGGTGGCTGTATGACGGCTCCCAAATTTGCAAACGCCGTCATCCCTCATGGCCTTGCCGACCCGGAAGAATCTCCCGGGGTGATCCACATTCGTGAACGGCGGAATTTTCCCGACGTTCGACGGTCGTGTTCTTCGACAATCAGGATCGCCTTTTCGGTTCATCCAGCGGAGAGCGGCGGGATTGAACCCCGCCGTTCTCTGTCTGTTATTGCGGTGGAACCGGACCGGGGGGGCGGGTGGTTTGCCAGAGTTCGGTGGCCCGCTGCAATTGGCTGCGATAGACCTCGCGCAGCTCTGCTTCCGTGGGGACATGGCCCGCGCGGACCTCGGTAAAGTACCAGTTCCAGACCATTCCTCCGGCAAAGGTGTAAGCAAACGCAGCAGCGGCATTGGCCGCCATGCCGACCCAGGGAACGAATTTCAGCCCTTCCCGAATCATCATCCGCACAGCAATCCGTCCGCCGATGCCGCCGGTGACATGAGCGATTGTCTGGGCATCGATCCGCTGGCGGTGGATGCGCGCCAGTTTATAGGCCAGGTGTGTCTGAATCCCCATGACCACGGGGATATCGACCCAGGGAACGGGAATCGCGGCAGCAGTCGCAGCCAGCGTGCTGGTCCCCAGAATCACCGGCATCGCCTGCTTCCAGGTGTAATCTTTAAGAGGAGCCACCACTTCATTCAGTTGTAATAACGTCTGGCGATAGGCACCGGGAAGTGATTCGATGATGGCTGCCTTCAGGCGATCTCCTCCAAAACAAGGCTCCTCAAAACCTTCTTCAACGGGAGTCAGATCAAGCGGAACGGCCCGATCAAACAGGCCGCGAAATCGTTCATATTGCAGATGAATGGATCGATGCAGATCCTGATGCAAGTTGTCCGGTAACGGAAACGGTCCCTGTCCAAAGGGGTCGACTTCGGGATGCTGTTCTCCGGGATAGGCATCGTGCAAGGCAGTGAGGGCCAGGATCACCGGGCGTTTGGGGGAATTGTGTCGAATCTTGCGGAGTGCCTCGACGATTTCCGAAACCGCATGATCCATCGCCCGGACGACAACAACCATCAGCTGGGTCTCTTCCCCGAACTGCTGCAGATCTTCGGCCGGGTCATAAGCCACTTCTCCCAGTCCGCGCGTATCGAGGAAACGTAATAGCGGTTCCGATTCGTTTGGGAAATCGTACTTTGATGAAAACCGTGTTTGTGGACGATAGCCGGTCCCCACTTCAATGGAATCGACACCGGTGAGGTAACGGATGATGCTCGATTTTCCACTTCCGGTTTTTCCGAACAGCCAGATGACCGGCAAGGGACTCCGCTGCACCAGTTCCTGGGTCCGCTGAATGTAATCTGTCTGTGTCAGGTCGCGCGGGCCGAACATGTTCTTCAGCGAATTCCACATGTGATGTCCGGCTGCGGGATGGATGAGAGATGGGAGATTAGAATTTAGGATTTAGTTATTCTTGGCTTGATTGTCTGCGATGGTGATTAACCAGGTGACGTAGCATTTCTTCCTGTGAGAGAAAGACGCCGATCAGTTCTGCAAAGGCGAGCATGGGAATCGCACTGGTCCCCACAGCAATGGCAACACCGATCGTCAGCAACACCTGCTCTGGTGGAGGGGGCGGAACCTGGATGGCGCGGACCAGCAGAATGATCAGGATCACGCAGCCTGCCAGGACTTGCACACCTGCCAGCACTTTCATCAGCCCGGCCAACATCCGCAGTGCTGGACGGCTCTCCATTCTGACAGGTTTTTGAGGACTGGTCTGCGGTGCTGGTCCGCTGGTGAGAGATCGCAGCGGGTCAATACTGGAAGGAGGATCGTTCGGGGGGACCGGGATGCGTTCTCGTGGGATGACGGGAGACGTTGTGGGTTGTGTTGTCGTCGGTTGGGCTTCAGAAGGGACCGTATCTGCTGCCGTAATGGAGAACGATTCTTCAGAAGGTAACAGAAAATCTGCCTGACAACCGGGGCACGTCCCCGACTGGCCCAGCAGGTCTCCCGTCACCAGCAGGCTGACTTCACAGTGGGGACAAATCACTCTGTATTTCTGCATTGTGAATAGGGCGGCTATGATGAGTTAGGGATTAGGATTTAGGAGTTAGTGGGAAAGCTTGCGAATCATTGAATTTAGGGAAGTCCGTTTAATTTTCGCAGGACCCATTCGGTCATGGCCAGTCCACAGAACAATACGAGAATCGACCAGTGGCTGTCTAATGGAATTTCTTCACGAATCCGCTCGCTGGTCGTGGCGCTCTGAAAGAGTTTCGGCAGGCGATCGAGTTCGTTGAGGTAGAGAAATTCGCCGCCGGTGGAATTCGCGATCTGTTCCAGCAACGACCGGTTGGTGCTGACATCCTGCAACTCCGGCGTCAATTCTGCATTGACCACCAGGACCACTTCAGGCAGTTCCAGATTGGCAGCTGCTCCCTTGGTCTGCAGACGCACGGTGTATTCACCAGCCGGCAGATTCAAAGCCTGGCCTTCGTAGATCAGCCGATTGCCTTCACGCGGGGTGAGTACAATTTTCTGTGTGAAGGGGGCGGCATTCCCCTGGCGTTCGATCACCGCTTCCGCTTCCAGACCTGGATGTTTGGCGAGGAATCGTTGATCCCAGCGGGCCTGCAGCAAAGCGGGTTGCCCTGTGCGGATGATTGCTTCCCGCAGTCCCACCCGGACAATATCGTTTCCGGCAGCAGCTTTGAACGAAACGGCCCAGCGCATCAACTGGCCCCAGAAACGATGATGATACTGATCCCCCACCAGGTAGCGCCAGCGCCACGTACTATCGATTCCGATCCACACCACCTGCCCCGTCCCCACGTACTGTTGAACGATCAATCCGTTTTCACGTTCTTCCTGAAGAGTGCTGCGTGGCTGGGGGGTGAGTGCGGCGGCCCAGACGCTGGCTCCTCCCCGGGCAGTCCCGACCAGCCCCCATTGATGCCCCGGAAGATTGCTCCAGATGCGGCGGGACTTCGCGGGATCAGCATCGAGTTGGAACATCGGCAGTTGTTCCCCCTCGGGGCTGATCGACAGCCGAAACCCGCGCGTGGTTGGAGGGCCCAGTTGTCCTGCATCATCCATCTGAATTTCTCGCAGGTCCTGCACTGGCAGCAACGACTCGGCCAGTGTCCCTTGATAAGCCCTGGGGAAAAACCGTTTTCCTGCAGTAAAGACCAGCGTGCCCCCTTCCTCACGAACGTAACGATCCAGTTGTTGCCAGTGCCGGGCGTTCAAGTCTTGTGGAGAAACATCGCCAATCAGCACCAGATCGTACGAGGCGAACGGTGTTCCGGAGTTGGAGTTGGTGTCTGAGTCCAGACTCTCCAGCGAGGTCGGAAAGAACGGGTGCTGAAGCACGCGGAGGAAGGGTTGCTCAAAGAGGACTTCGCTGACGGAAATCTGCTCATCGCGACCTAATGCAGCATCGAGAAAACGAAACTCCCAGCGGCTTTCTCCTTCCACCAGTAAGACCCGGGCACGATCATCCACCACATTGATCGAAAACTCTTCGCTGTTGTTGTCGTCCCGCGTCTCATTGGGGGCGACCTCCGCGCGAACCCGGTAACGATGCCGCCCCACGGGCAACTCCGCCAGTGAAAAGGAGACTTCCGTTGTCGGTGCATTCGGCGTGATGGTTTTTTCCTGCGGGGTTGCATCCACAGCATCCAGGTCTTCCAGAAAGACCCGTACCGGCTCGCCTTCAAATCCGGCTGTCTGCAGGATGGACTTCACCAGTGGCTGATCTTTCAGGAAGACGGAATCGGGATGATCGATATGGATGATGGAGAGATCACGTGGACGATGTTCAGAACCAACCAGGACCGTATGCACGGGAACTCCCAGCCCTTGCAGCCGGCTGATGAGTCGCCCCGCTTCGGCGGGGTCGGTGTCGTGGCCATCGCTCAGAATGACGACACCGGCCAGAGGAATGGAGTTTTTCCCTGACCGCCCCGCTTCAGCAGCTTCCCCCAGATTGGAATGAGACCGGCCCACCGGGAGTTTTTCGAGAGACTCGGAAGATGCCAGATCGGCCATCGTCAGCGGGGTCGACTTCTCGGCGAATGCGGAGAGTTGCAACGTCGTCATTTTTTCGAGCTGACTGAGAGGAGAATCCGGTTGGCGATCAAAAGCGCGGCGCAGCAGTTCCAGCCGAGAGAATGAGGCGAGTTCTTCCAGCTGGGAGCGTAGATTTTCCTGACGGGCCTGGGCCAGTAACGCACGTTCCTTAAAATCTGCATTCTCCCCGGGAGCGACCCATTCCGGGGTTTCTCCCGCCTGAAAGGCAGCAATCCATTCCCGTGCCTGGGCCCGGGCTTCCGCACTCCCGAAAATACCAATCGCTTCTGCCCAGCGAATTTTTTCAGCCTCTGCAGCCTGAAGATCGATCGTCTCCATACTTTGTGAAACGTCCATGGCAATCAACAGCCGTTTTGCTGACTTCTCATCATGCGACCAGGTCCAGACCGGTTGCAGGAGCGTCAGAAAGATCACCAGAACGAGAGAGACACGCAGCGTCAGCAGTCCGACACCCAGTCGGCGTGAGATCAATTGCTGCTCGTAATGAAAGAGCGCCGCCATGGCAGCGACACAACCTGCACTCAGAAAACAGAGACTCCAGAACGCCAACCCGGTTCCGGATCTCTGAAAAACCAGTTGCCAGTCACCGAACAGGGATGATCCCACACCGGAAATGAGCCCCACCAGCAGCCAGGCCGCTGTCAGAAACGCCAGAACAGTGAATATGATCCAACGGAAATCGAACATGAATGAGTGACTGCCCGGTTCAGGCCCAGAGCATGATAGGAATCACAGTCGTTCCAGGACTGCTCTGATGGAGAAAAGGGAGACAAGGGGGGTCAGAAGTCAGGGGAGAGGTCAGTGGACAGTAAAAAACAGCAAATCATCGAATTTCTGAAATACCTTAGAACGCATTCACCCTGCACAGTCCGCGTTTCGTCACGCGGCAAGTCGTTTTTCATCAATTACGATCATTAAGCCGTAACACGGCACTCGACATCAAACATCGTATCACGGTCTACAAGTTTCCCGCTATCAAGACCCGAAAGTTGCTCCGGGACAGCGGAACGATGGATCGAGCGCAGAGATTGTGTGGTGCTGCACCGCAGAAGACGTGTAGAATCCATGAACCCCACTTGAACACCTCACTTTCCGATGAAAGCAGAGACATGATGAACCTGGTTCTCGCTCCCCTGCATGGAGGAGCCTCTGTTCCGCTGGATAAGGCCATCCTGTTTTTTGGTCGAGGTTCCGAATGTGACGTGGTCTTGACCGACAGTCGAAAGGTGTCCCGTAAACATTGTTGTGTGGCGCAGATTGATAATCGGGTGGTGGTTCGTGATCTGGGAAGTATGAACGGCAGCCGGATTAACGAGCAGGTTTTAAAGAACGAAGGGCAATTGGTAGTGGGAGATGTCCTCTGGGTGGGAGATATGGGATTTCGCCTGGAGCCTGTCCCTTCCCGAAGCTCGAAGGGGGCTACCGTCGTCAAACGAGTCCCTTTGCCGGCTGATCGGAAATCGAAGTCCCGTCCAGACATACGCTACCTGAGCCAGGATCTTCCAGTGGCGATCCCCGAAAATCAGAAAATCCCATTTGAAAGAGCTGATGGAGATCAACGGATCACACATCCCGACGAATCTGCTGACAATTCTGCCAGTAATAGCGGAGTCCGGTTTCAGGCGCCTGAAGTGTGAACGCGATTCTGGCCCTCTCCTTGACTGGCTTGTCGGTGAGCACACCGTTCGGTCAACTTGCTCTATTCCCCGTGGTTGGGGAGTTCTCTAAAATCTCACTGCTCCCTCAATCGTCCGGGTGAGATTCCGCTCGTCTTCCGGCCGATAAATGAAGTTGCTGTCAATAAAGTTGCTGAAACGGAATTGTTCAGAGCCGGAAACCGGGCCGATAAATGAAGTTGCTGTCAATAAAGTTGCTGAAACGGAATTGTTCAGAGCCGGAAACCGGGCCGGGAAATAATGGAAAAGAGTACAAAAGATGCGTCGACGTGTTGTGGTGACTGGTGTGGGATGTGTCTGTCCCGCTGGCAATGACGTGGCAACCACCTGGCAGGCGATTCGTGACGGCCGCTCCGGAATCGGTCGGATTTCCCGGTTTGATGCCTCACACTTTCCCACCCAGATTGCTGGCGAAGTGAAAGATTTTCAATTGTCCAGATGGCTGGAGCCGGATATCGTCCGATCTCTGGACAAGGCTGGTCCAAACATCCGTTTTGGGATTGTGGCCGCTCTGCAGGCGGTCGCGGATTCCGGTCTGGATGTCAAAGCATTGACCGATCCCGCCCGGTTGGGAGTCTATATGGGGTCTGGAGAAGGCTCCCAGGATTTTCACATTTTCATGAATATGATTTCTGAAGCCACGTTGCCGGGGCAGGAATTCAACATGGATCTGTTTACCCAAATGGCCCTGGAACGCCTGGATGCCGAAGCAGAACGTTACCAGGAACCCAACATGCTCGCCGCCCGGATTGCCGGCATGTTTAATGCCTGTGGACCCAATGCCAATTGCCTGACAGCCTGCGCCGCTTCGGCTCAGGCCATTGGTGAAGGGACGGAATTCATCCGGAACGACGCCGCAGACATGATGATTGTCGGCGGCTCACACAGCATGATTCATCCCTATGGGGTGACCGGATTTTGCCTGCTCACTGCCCTGTCCACTCGAAATGACGATCCTGCCGCCGCTTCACGCCCCTTCGACAAAGAGCGAGATGGTTTTGTGATGGGAGAAGGGGCCGCCATGCTGGTGCTGGAGGAATATGAGCACGCCCGTCAGCGGGGAGCCCGGATTTATGGTGAAATTCGTGGATACGGAGTGGCCTGTGATGCCTATCGGATTACGGACATCCCTCCGGACGGGAATGGAACCAGCCGGGCCATGACGATGGCTCTGCAGGATGCGAAACTCAATCCTACGGACATTGATTACATCAATGCCCACGGGACCAGCACGTCCGCTAACGACCGCACCGAAACCCAGGCGGTCAAGACCGCCCTGGGAGAGCATGCCTATCGGATTCCCATGTCCAGCACCAAAAGCATGACCGGGCATCTGGTCGCTGCCTGCGGTGCCCTGGAAGCCATTTTTTCCCTGAAAGCTGTGGCAGAGAGCGTCGTGCCTCCCACAATCAATTACGAATATCCAGATCCCGACTGTGACCTGGATTATGTGCCGAATGCCGCCCGTGATCTGCAGGTCAATACCGTCATGACCAACAACGCCGGTTTCGGCGGTCAGAACGTCTCACTGATCCTGAGCCGCGTTTAAAACGCAATAATCCCGTATCGAATTAATCCCGTATCGTTCGTATGCGTGGACACTCGCAGAGAGAATCCAACGATCAATCGGTCGATGCGGGGCGAATGCGGTCCAGTGACCTGCCAGGACTTGGATCTGGGGCGCGTCATCACAAAACGTCCTCCGTTGTCGGACTTTGCGTGAAGACCTGCCCCCCCCATTTTTAACGTTGACAAAGCGTTAGATGAAAGTTGCCGTTCATTCCCAGGCGTCAGGAGACCGTGATGAAAGGAAAGAAATCAACAAGCAAGTTGACGTTGCCACAGATTGACGATCTGCTGAAAACGTTGGAAACCCGTTTCGAAAAAAACAGGAACCGCCATCCAGCGATCGAGTGGTCACAGGTCCGGGACCGACTGGACGCGAATGCGGACCGTTTGTGGTCGCTCCATGAAATGGAAAGGACCGGTGGAGCCCCGGATGTGATTGGCCGCGATCCTCAGTCGGGCGAATATCTGTTCGTGGACTGTTCCCCGGAAAGTCCTGCTGGCCGCAGAAGTCTTTGTTACGATCGTGAAGCTCTGGAATCGAGAAAAGAACACCCCCCGAAAGATAATGCGCTCGACACAGCCGCGCGCATGGGGGTTCAGATCCTGACGGAATCGCAATATCGAGAACTGCAAGGGCTGGGACAATTTGACTTAAAAACGTCAAGTTGGATCGAGACTCCTGCCGGAATCAGAGCACTCGGGGGAGCCCTGTTCTGTGATCGCCGCTATGACCATGTCTTCACATACCACAACGGTGCACAGTCTTACTACGCCGCCCGAGGATTCCGCAGCCTGGCGCGAGTGTAATGAAGACAGGGAACAGGAGATCGTTCACGTCGTGTGCGTCTTGCCCCTGCGAAAACTTGCACCCCGCTTTCGCCCCCCCGTCATCGCGATGTGAACATGGACCATCTGTACCCGACTCCCAGGCGAGTTGTCGGGAAATTAGAATTCTGGATAAATCAATTGACAGTCAAACCTCCGGCGATTAGCATCAATGTCTTCTGATATTGCGTTCTGCCATATTTCGATCAAGTCTTAAAATAGTCTCTTCGCAGTTCGTCCTAGAATTGAAGGTGCAGGCATGCGTACTCCCCCCCCCCTGTCGTCGTAGATTAGCCAAGCCTTCGCGGTATTCGATCGAACCGGGGGTTATGGACTCGCGAGCTGGTTTCACGCTCATTGAATTACTGGTGGTGATAGCAATTATTGCTGTTTTAATCGCACTGCTGCTGCCGGCAGTGCAGCAGGCCCGTGAGTCTGCCCGACGTTCACAGTGTGTGAATAACCTGAAACAAATAGGGCTGGCTCTTCATAACTTTCATGATGCGTACCAGCGTTTCCCCCCTGGAGGAGCAACGGACCAAGAGCCGTTTGGGCAGTCATCCACTGCCACAGCCAAGAATCCCGACGGTTCCGCATACAGTCCCGATAATAATTGGGGCAGTTCCTGGATGGCCTATCTTCTGGGATTCATCGATCAGGGACCGATGGCAGCAAAGTGGCAGTTTTATAGTAATTCAGGAGTTTTCAACGGCAATAATAAAACTCTCCGCCAGGGAAAACAGATCCCCACATTTGTCTGCCCATCCTCGACATTAACTAAGGCCACCCGCAGCGAGGGACAATACAATACCACCGCGCATTATGCTGGAATCTCCGGGGCTGATTACAAACTACACAGAAACGCGTGTGAACAATGGTTCAAGCTGGGGAATTGCCAGCGGTGGCGGAGTCCTGTTCTCCAACAGCAAAATCAATTTTCGTGACATGGCCGACGGTTCGACCAATACGATCATGGTCGGGGAAGTCTCTTCCGCATTGACGGATACTTCCGGAAATCAACAGGAATGGATTCCCAGCCAGCCTTGGGGCTGGGCCATTGGACAGAAGTCCGTTAACAGTCCGCCCAACTTTACCGTGGTGAGTGACTGCCGGATTTTCAACATGACCACGGTCCGCTATCCCATTAATCGCAAGACGGGATGGAATGGCGATAAAAACAGCACCGGCGTTGGGAATGACGGAGCGGCGAACATCCCGTTGACCTCTTCCCACAGCGCTGGAGGAGTGAACGTGTTGATGGGAGATGGCTCTGTCCGCTTCGTCGGCGCCAACATTTCCACAAATACCCTGGGCTGCCTGGCCACTCGAGATGACGGACAGGTCTTCGGGGAATTCTAAAATCATCCCGCTTGGTTGTGAAATGCGATGCGTTGCCTCGTCTCTGGCCCGATCCAACGTATGGGCTGGCTTTGCGTCTCGGAATTCGACTCGATCACGGGGCAGCGCAATCCACTTCTGCCCTGTCAGGCTCTTGAACATGGCCTCTTCTGTCACAGGCATCATCATCTGTTTGGGATGAATGCCTCACGTGCGACTGCAGACAGCAACACAGAATTTAGGGAAGCCGCTTTTCGATGAATTTGAAATCGTTGTTCACAGGCGTGATTTTACTTGTCGTTTGTGTTACGGGATGTGCTCCACGCGAAGCACCACTGCCCCCCCGATTCCCCATTTCGGGGACTGTCAGCTATGCGGGAAAGCCGCTCGCATCTGGAACGATCTACTTCAAAAACGATGCCCGTGGCGATTTTGAGTCCCTGCCAATTACGGATGGGAAGTACGCAGGGAATGCGCCAGCGGGTGAATGCCGGGTCGAGATTGTTTCCATCAAATCGAAGGAGGTCGAATTTGGTGGCATGAAAAGTATTCAGGAAACCAATGAACTTCCCGATAAATATGGATCGCATTCCAAATTACAGGCCGAAGTCCGGGCTGCGGATGAGAATATCTTGAACTTTGACCTGGAAAAATAATTTCACTTGCGGCTGGGTGACAAGGATCGTCAGGAAGCTCATGAGACGGTGCTGAAAGCACTTTCGGTCTGCTGCACCAGTTCGCGAATAAGTTGCTCGACCTGCATGCGTTCTTTGTGCCAGGCTTCCCGTTCCGTCTGACAGGTCTGCTCCCGTTTTGGAAGCTCCGCCAGTTGCTGGCGGAAACGCTGATATTTTTCAGCCCGCTGAGGTTGTTGCTGTTCGGTCAGTTGTTTGCAACTCGTTTCCAGTTCGACAACCTGTTGTGACACAATCTGCATGAGACTGGATCGCTGGGAAAAATTGTCTGAACTGGGGCTGGAAAGATTCTTGCATTCATTGTCAGCCCCTTGTATAAAGGTGAGTTGATAGTCGATTGTTGGGATGCGCCATTTTGGATGGGGCAAGTCCGACGCGGAACTCAGGGCAAGCATTCACCTCCTTCCGAATGCCCACCTCTTATCGACACCTGAGTCGCCTCTCTGCGCGGATTCACCCTGCCATTTACCGTAGCGGAAGATTCGTACGGCCACCGCCTTCTGGTGAAGATGATGGCCTGCATCACCAATCGCACAATCGGCACCCCACCTAATCAAAACACTCTCCCGACGAAGTGGCGACCACCATGCACATTTCGAAAGTGATCGGTTCCTGGCTGGCAATCACCTGCCTGTTTGCCTCGATCTCAGTTCTTTTTGCTGAAGACCAGCCGGCCCCCCAACCGGTCAGTTATCAGAAAGATGTCGCTCCGATTTTTCAGGCTCACTGTCAGGGATGCCATCAACCGGCCAGACGGGGTGGCGGTTATGAGATGACAACCTTTGCTCAATTGCTGCAAGGGGGAGAAAGTGGCGAGCAGGCCATTTTGCCTGGAGACCCGGATCAAAGCAGTCTGGTTCACCTGATCACCCCCACTGATGGCAAAGCAGAGATGCCCAAGAAGGGGCCGCCGCTCAAGCCGGAAGAAATCGCCACCATTCGCCTCTGGATTGAGCAAGGAGCGAAAAACGACTCCATCGCTGCCCCAGGACCGATTTATAACCAGGAGCATCCCCCGGTTTATCGCCAGTCGCCATTGATTACCTCACTGGCGTATTCTCCCGATGGACAAATGCTGGCCATTTCCGGATTCCATGAAGTCATTCTGCGATCCGCCGACGGCCAGAAATTGCTGGGTCGTCTGATTGGGCTTTCCGAAAGAATCGAAACGGTGGTGTTTTCACCGGATGGTACCCGCCTGGCGGTTGCGGGGGGACAACCCGGTCGCATGGGCGAATTGCAGATCTGGGACGTCGCCAAACAGGAATTGCTGCAATCGATCTTATTGACCGGAGATACGATTTATGGAGTCAGCTGGTCTCCCGACGGTAAACTTGTGGCAGTGGGGGCTTCCGACACTGCCGTTCGTGCCTTCAATACAGAAACCGGCGAACAGGTCTTCTTCAATGCCGCTCACGACGATTGGCCGCTGGCCACCGTTTTTTCCGTGGACGGCTCGCTGCTGGTTTCTGCCGGTCGAGATATGTCGACAAAACTCTATAACGTCCCCACGCAACGATTTATTGATAACGTGACTTCCATCACCCCCGGCGCCTTGAAGGGGGGGATTTCTGCCTTACAACGACACCCCGAACGCAATGAAATCCTCGTGGGGGGCTCCGATGGAGTGCCTCGCATCTATCGCATGGAACGGGTCACCGCACGCAAAATTGGTGATGATGCAAATCTGATTCGCAGCTTCCCCGCCATGACCGGCCGCATCTATGGCGTGGCCTTCTCTCCAGATGGCCAGACGATCGCCTGCGGGTCCAGTCTCGACGGCCGCGGACAGGTCTTCATTTATAATTCCGGTCCTGTTCCTGATGCACCGGAAGAGATCCAGAAAATCCTGGAAAAAATGACAGCTGGCCCCTCCAATGAGGAACTCGGAAAGTTGGGAGCGTATTTCGCAGCTCACCCGGAACTCTTGTTACTTCATAAAACAGAGATTCCCAGCACGGTCTATGCTGTTGCCTATCACCCGCAGGCCAACGTGATTGCTGCCGCTGGAGGCGATGGCAAAGTGCGCACCATCAACCCTGCAGATGGTGCCATTCTCGGTGAATTTTTGCCCATTGAACTGGCCACCGGATCGACTGAAAACAACACGCTCACAACCAGGCTGAAACCGATTCATCAGGACAAGCTGCCAGGCGAAGAAGCACTCCCTTCCGGAGCGATCGTCACCTCGCTGGAGGTTTCACCTCAGCACGTCAAACTCACCGGTCCCTATGATTCCACCCAACTGCTGGTGACCGGGGTCCTGCAGACCGGCGACCGAATTGATCTCACCCGGCTGGCACAACTGCGAGTAACTGGTGAGCAGGCCACGATTTCCCCGCTGGGCCGGATCTTTCCGGAAGCGGACGGAACCTGCAATGTGGAAATCCAGTTTGAAAAACTGAAGCTGGACGTGGAAGTACAGGTAGAACATCTGGCAGCCGCTGATCCCATCAGCTTTATCCGCGATGTGAATCCGATTCTGACCCGTATCGGTTGTAATCAGGGAATGTGCCATGGGGCACAAGATGGCAAGAACGGCTTCAAACTTTCCTTGCGGGGTTATGACCCGATTTTCGATGTTCGTTCCTTCACTGACGACATCAAATCTCGTCGCACGAATTCCACCTCTCCCGACAATAGCTTGATGCTGATGAAAACCAGCGGAGTGGTTCCGCATGCCGGAGGCCAGCTGATTCGCCCAGGGGAAGCCTATTATGAAATCATTCGCCGCTGGATCGCTGAAGGGGCAAAACTCGATCTGAATGTTGAACGTGTCGCGTCCATCAAGATCGAACCGCACAATCCTGTCGTGCAGAACATTGGTGCCCGGCAACAACTGCGAGTGATCGCCACCTACACAAACGGGCAGACCCGGGATGTCACCGGCGATGCTTTCGTCGAAAGTGGAAATACAGAAGTTGCAGAAAGTAACCGGTCAGCCGTGATCACCGCTTTACGCCGCGGCGAGGCGCCGATTCTGGTCCGTTTCGAAGGAAGTTATGCTGCCACCACTCTCACCGTAATGGGAGAACGTTCCGGCTTCGTCTGGAAAGAACCCGAATCCTGGAGCAATCTCGATCAACTCATCGCGAAAAAATGGGAACGGATGAAGATCGAACCTTCCGATCTGTGTAGCGACGCCGATTTCATCCGTCGTATCCATCTGGATTTAACAGGTCTGCCTCCCTCTGCAGAAGAAGTACTGCAATTCACCAGCGATCCACGCCCCACACGCGAAAAACGTGATGAAGTGATCGATCGACTGGTCGGGTCCGATCCCTTTGTCGAGTACTGGACCAATAAATGGGCCGACCTATTGCAGGTCAACAGCAAATACCTGGGATCTCAAGGGGCCGCACTGTTTCGCTCATGGATTCGAGAGAAGGTGGCTGCCAATGAACCTTATGACAAATTCTGCTACGAAGTCCTGACCGCCAGCGGCTCCAACAAAGCCAATCCGCCCGCTTCGTATTATAAAATTCTCCGCGAATCCGACGCACTCATGGAGAATACGACCCACCTGTTTCTGGCCATTCGATTCAACTGCAACAAGTGTCATGACCATCCGTTTGAACGCTGGACGCAAGATCAGTACTACCAGACAGCCGCCTTTTTTGCACAGGTGGACTTGAAACGCGACCCCGACAATCCCGATGGAAACATTGGTGGAACCGCGGTGGAAGGGGCCAAGCCGCTGTGGGAATCGATTTCTGATAATCAAACAGGCGAAGTCAAACACGTTCGTACCGGCGCCGTGATGGCCCCGCTCGTTCCCTTCGACCGGGAGATTTCTGTCCCGGAAGATCATAGTCGCCGCGAACGGCTGGCGGACTGGATCACCTCGAAAGAGAACGACTATTTTGCCCGGAGCTATGTCAACCGGGTCTGGGGATATCTGATGGGTGTCGGCCTGATCGAACCGATCGACGATATCCGCGCTGGAAATCCTGCCAGCAATCCGGAATTGCTCGATGCACTCACTGTCGAATTCATCAACTCGGGATTCAATGTCCGGCAACTGATGACTTCAATTTGCAAGAGCCGGACATACCAATTGTCCATTGCGACCAATCAATGGAATGCCGATGACAAATTGAATTATTCGCACGCCTATCCCAAGCGTCTTTCGGCGGAAGTCATTTACGATACTGTTTATACAGTCACGGGTTCAAAGATGAAGATTCCGGGGGTCCCGGAAGGAACGCGGGCTGCAGCCTTGCCGGATGTGCAGATCAATCTGCCGGATGGTTTTCTGGACAACCTGGGCCGACCCGTTCGAGAGTCAGCATGCGAATGCGAACGCTCCACTGGCCTGCAACTCGGCCCTGTCATGGCTCTGATGAACGGAGCGACCGTCAGTCAGGCCATCTCCCAGCCCGGGAATCGACTGGAACAACTGGTCGCCTCCGAACCTGATGACGCCGCACTCATCAACAACGTCTTCCTGAATATTCTGAACCGGAAGGCACATCCGGAAGAGATCGCCGCCACGGAACAACTGCTGCGGGAACTCGATCCGGGACTGCAGAAACTGATCGCAGAACGAGATGCCTACCAGGAGAAGATCAGGCCTGTACAGACGGCGAAAGAGCAGAAGCACGCCGAAGGTGTTGCCCGGGCAACCCAGGCGCTCGCCACCTATGAAGCGGAAACGAAAGCCAGCGTCGATGCGGCCAATCAGGCTCGTAACGAACGGATTACCGCTGCCCGGAAGACTCTCGATGAGTTCAATGCCCGGGGACCGGAACGATTGGCAGCCTGGGAGAAAGATGGAAGCCAGCTTGTGACTCCCTGGACAGAGTTGAAGTTTCAGGAAATGCAGGCCAAGAATAAATCCAAGCTGGTCCAGGGGGATGACATGATCGTGTCGGCCTCCGGCCCGAATGGGCTGGGAAAATATACCCTGACAAGCACGCTTCAGTTTGATCAGTTGACAGCTTTGCGGCTGGAAGCCTTCCGGGACGATCAACTTGGCGGCAAGGGGCCAGGCCGCTCCGCCAATGGAAATTTCGTGGTCACGGAATTTATCGCGGAAGTCTGGCCGAAAGATCACCCCGACCAGAAGCAACAGCTGAAACTGAAAAATCCCAAAGCATCCTTCAATCAGGACGGCTACTCCGTCGCCTCAGCGATTGATGGCAAATTCGACAGCGCCAACAATGGCTGGGCGGTCAGTCCGCAGACAGGGAAAGATCATTTTGCCACATTCGAAGTGGAATCCCCCGTTAAAATCGATGGAGAAATGGTCATCCGGATACAACTCCATCAAAATTATCAGGATAAGACGCATACCCTGGGAAAATTCCGTCTGGCCATCACCAACCAGACCGGCGAAGTGAATCAGGGATTGTCAGCGTCCTTGATTAACCTGACGAAAATTCCCACGGATCAGCGAACTCCGGAACAGCAACAGCAGTTGATCCAGCACCTGAATACCCTTGATCCGGAATTCAAGAAGTTGACTACGGCATTAACGAACGCGGAAAAGCCGCTCCCCGTTGATCCGAAACTGGTCGAACTTCGAGGAATTCTGGAAGAGAGTAAAAAGCCGATACCTGTCGATCCTCAGATGGCCCGACTGAATCGCGCCGTGGAACTTGGTGAGCAGCAATTGAAGAATCGGCGATTAACAGCTGTGCAGGATCTTGCCTGGGTTTTAATCAACAGCCCGGCCTTCCTCTTTAACCGATAACATGACACAAAGGACGAAGAAATGATCATTCGAGTATCCGGTCAACCCGGCAAAGACCTGTGTGACTCATCTCTGGGCGTAACGCGTCGTGACATTCTGCGCGTGGGGGGAAGCGGCATGCTCGGGCTTTCCCTGGGATCGATGCTGCAATTGCAGGCTTCCAGCCGGGCACAGGCTGCCCCTCAATCGGCGCTTCCCGCCAAGGCCAAAAGTATCATCATGTGCTACCTGCAGGGTGGCCCCAGTCAAATTGATCTCTGGGACCCCAAGGAGAATGTCCCGGACAATGTTCGATCGGTCTTTCCAAGTATCCCCACTGTGATTCCAGGCGTCCAGTTCACAGAACTGCTCCCGAAACTGGCACAGGTGATCGACAAGACGACGCTCGTTCGCGCAATGAGTTATTCACCGAACGGGTTGTTCAACCATACCGCAGCCATCTATCAGATGATGACTGGTTATACCACCGACAAAGTGAGCCCCTCGGGTCAGCTGGAGCCCCCCAATCCCAAAGATTTTCCTAATTTCGGGTCGAATATCATCCGCTTGCGGCCTGCTCAGCAACCAATGCTCCCGTTTGTGATGCTGCCCCGTCCGCTGCAGGAAAGCAACGTTGTCGGCAAAGGAGGAACCGCTGGATTTCTTGGAAAAGCGTTTGATCCATATACGCTTTACCCCAGCGGCGACGACATGGATATGCAGAAGATGAATAAGATCAATGTCACCGATCTGGAAATGCGTGCAGACATCTACGGCGAGCGGATGGAACGCCGGGCCAGACTGCTCGATACGATTAACGCCGGCATGCCTGAGATTGATCGGGCTGTTAAAGATTACAAACTCAATGAATACTATGATCAGGCTCTCTCCCTGATTTCCTCCGGTCGTGCCCGCGACGCATTTAGTATCGAACAGGAATCGCGGGAAACCCGGGACCTGTACGGACGGAATACTTTCGGACAAAGCTGCCTGCTGGCTCGACGACTCGTCGAAGCGGGTACCCGCGTGGTGGAAGTGATCTGGCCGAAAGTCGCCAACAGCGATAACCACTCCTGGGATACTCATACCGGGCTTTCGAATCGTATGAAGAATCAGGCCGCCCCCATTTTCGATGCCGGACTTTCTGCTCTCATTAACGATCTCGATGATCGGGGTCTGCTGGATGAAACACTGGTCGTGGCTGTCGGAGAATTCGGCCGGAGCCCGCAACGGGGAGTCAGCACTTCCGGAAACGGCAACAGCGATGACGGTCGCGATCACTGGCCGTATTGCTATACCGGACTCCTCGCCGGTGCCGGCATCAAACGGGGCTATGTCCACGGGAAAAGCGATCAGACCGGTTCGGCGCCGCTGGAGAACCCTGTGCATCCTGCGGAATTGCTCGCCACTATTTACGAGTCCTTCGGGATTGCCCCCGAAACGCTGGTCTATAACCATCTCAACCAACCGCGTGAACTCGTCAAGGGTGAAGCCGTCTCCGCCTTGTTTGCCTGATCGAGCACACGACTCTCGCATCGACCGTGTTCCGCCACGCGGCGCGTTGCGTTTCACCAGTCGAAACACTCGCTGCGCGGGCACCTTTTAGAGCAATTTGCTCTAAAAGGTCCGTTCAGGGGCGTTGCGGCGCCATGCAAGATACTTCCATTCGCTCCTTGTCATCGGCCATTGTAATGAGTGATGCGAAAGTGGAGTCAGACTGTCGAGTCCAGGTGTACTGGGTTCGTTGTCCAAGATGTTCAGGCTGAGAGAGTTTGATTTCCTTGCCGAATACGAAGCCCTGCTGCTTTAGAAGATCTTCCAGTTCGGATCGAATCGCAGAAGTCGTTATGAATTTCCATCCCGTATTGGGGCCGATACCGGGGCGATGGGCCATGCAATCGATCGAGAAGAAGTACGCAGGTTCGGCTTTCAGGCGTTTATAGAGAGCCGGTTCCAGATGCACCGGGGTGAGTGCTGGAATCACATTTAATAATTCCTCCAGCGAGGGAGGCGGCCCGGAATGGTTTGAGGTGACAGACCAGTTGAAGCGACCGCCGCATTGCTGCTCTCGCCCGCCCACCAGTGGAAGGAAACCCTGAAGCAGCAACTCCTCTCTCATGGATTGGTTCTTGCGGACAAAAGTCAGAGACCGGGGGAGTTCGCCCTGCCCTCGTCTCCCTTCCTTTTGCAGCTTCTCCCGATTCTCAAAAAGGTCACCATATTTTTGTGAAAGGTATGTCGTGAGCTTTCCAGAGGTGCGGGAGTACCCGTCATGCTCCAGGATCTCTGTCAGTTTCTGTAATCCCTGGGCTTCATTTCCTTGTCCCCGGAGTTCTCCCCTCCAGGTTAAGCTGACGCGCCCTGCCTGCCAACGAAACTCAAGAAAAACTCGGCCAGACGTTTGCATCACCGGGGGCTGTGCCAGCGATCGCAATCCTTGTGGAGCAATGAATGCCGGAATGATGTTCTGGCTTTGTTTATAGTCATCGAACGTCTCATCCGTGCCAATTTCCGCCCGTTGCAAGATCGAATCGAATGTGGCCGCCAGCCCTGCTGGACGGTCCGGAACTCTTGGTTCGGCTGCAGAAATTCCTCGATCAGGCAGCAGACTCCAGGCCAGGTAGATGGACAGCTGCAGGACAATTGACAGCTGCCGGACAATCGACCACCGGTCAGTTCGTATCATAAAGCCCATGCCGCTCATCCCCCTGGGGCCTGCAAGCTGATTATTCTGCTTTGAGTGGATAGATCGGCAAGCCTTTGGCTTCTGCGAATTTCTTGGTCAGAATGGTGATGGTCTTTGTCTTTTCATCAATCGAAATCACCATCTCCTTGCCATCTTCCTGGTAGGCATTCACGATTTCAAACAGAGCCCGCTGCATGGGAACTTTGCCCAGATTGAAGGTCTGCGGCATGTTCTTGGTGTATCCGGCATCCTTCAAAGCATCCCCATCCACGTGGACCTGAGCCTGAATTTCACCACAGAGATAGGTGACAGCCTGTTCAAACGGAGTGCGGTTGAATTCTGCGTCCACCGGCATTTTGAGTCGTTCTGCAATGGTCTCCGGCAGCTTGGGCTTGGAAGCCTGGTTCGCAGCGATCGTCGGTGTTTCGAAACTGGTCCGGGAAGCTTCGTCAATTGTGAACATCGTTGCCAGCGCCAGGTTCGGCGAAGCTTTGGCCGGCAGGACAGTTGTCAGAAAGACGCAACGTTTTTCGCGACGACTCACGGTCGATTCCTGAAACGCCTGCAGCATTGCGGGCAGACGTCCGATCAGATTGCGGAATCGCATTTCCCGGGGGTGCATCTTCGCGCAGAGTTCTTTCCAGACCAGTTCAGGCAGCTTTTCCAGCTTCGTTTTCATCACGGTATCCAGTGTGGCCACTTCCATGGTGCTGACCGGACGCAGGGCGATTTCTGAATGAAAGTACGGCTCGGGGTGTGCGGACCAGCTGGCCATTTCGATGTTTTCTCCCATCCATTCACTCAAGGCATGGAAAAATGGTCGAGCGGTCTCGGGGAAGAGCGCGTTTAAATGAATTTCCAGATCGCGCAGGTCTCCCACAGCCGTGAACAATCGTTCCCGATCGGTACGAGCCAGTAATTCCGACATCCCGACAGAAACGTCGTGATTGGGGGTCTGAATAGAATATTCCAGTTCATCTGCCATGCCTACCGGGCAAATAGCATAGGTTTTTTCATCATGAATCAGGTAACCCCGCTGGTCGTCCACCTTGATTCGCAAGTTGGGCCGCTCGGTGATTTCATACAGGTATTTTCCAGGAAAAATATCGATCAATGTCGACAGCTTTTCCGGCTCTTTCAAATGTACCACGCAGCAGAATTGTGGCGGGACACCGCGCGCCCCCAGCAGGACGCCAATTGTCAACTCCTCAATTTGTTCCGGAGCACGCAGGCAAAGCGCAGTGATTTGAGATTTCATCCAGCTCATAACGTCGTCCGTCAGACTGGAGCGAAGAACTTTATAGTTGTAGTTGTCTGACCAAAGCTGGGCGGGGCGAAGATGGATCAGCATATTGATGCCGCTGGGCATCATATAGAGTTCGATTGGCTGACCCGATGTTGGCTTGAATTCAGAAATCAGTTCCGCATCCTGTTGCAGCAGTTGCCTGGAATAGGGTTGATTCGGATCGACAGGCCGCTCGATTTTTTTCTCGACCAGCAGCGTCCCGGAGGCAGGGGCGGGGCGCGATGCGACCGGCTGCGTCGTGGCGAAATAGATTCCCAGACCAATGGCCGAAACCAGGAGAACGCCCCCCAGTACAAGATTGAACCATTTGGATTTCTTGCTTTGTTTTCGTGCGGAATACAGAATTTCGGCTGAGGAATCTGCTGCCAGTTCCGCGGGCACAATCGGCACGCCAGCGGGAGGAGTCGATAACTGAAACGCGGCATTGGTGTCATCTTTTGAGGCCTGGCCCGAATGCCTTGCGGGCGAACTTGATGCCGATGAGCCCCTTGATGCCGATGGGCCCGATGATTTCCTGGAGGACGATTTCGGCGGCCCTCCCATTCCTGCCAGGATGGGGGGCAGGTCTTCTTCCACGTTGTCATCGTCGAACTTGGAAAAATCCGGAAACGCAGAGGGTGTTTGTTTCGCCCCGGGTGAAGGCTTGGGGGCCGCGACGGTTGGCGCGGGTTCGTTGGGGTCTCGCAACACGAACGGCTTCTTGCAACCTGGGCATTTGACACTTTGGCCGAAAAGTGACAAATCTTTGATTTTCAATTTGGTTCCGCAATGCGGGCAATGAAGAGAAATGATTTGTGACATGTCTTTTCAGGTTTGCAAAAAAGGAAACACGACACTCCATCGCAACCCCTGCCATGATACGCATTCTGCATGCGGATTGCGAAAGACAGCACTCTGAGAGCAGCCGGAGCAAACCAGCCGCACCGGAAAAACGAAAGCACGTCCTTCATCGGGCCTGAGCGGGCCACTTGCTTCAGTGTAAGCGATTTTGTTCCGGGAAGTGAAACGGATTCCGTGAATCACCAATTTGTTTCGAGACCTGAAGTCCGGCAAAACCAGCCGTTAAGCAGGCGACTTCGGGTAATCTGAAACGATTGGTCTCGTGAAGAACTCCGCAATTCACGAAGTTGACGGGATTCGTATGAATCCGAATTCCGGGATTTCCAGAAAGAATCGTCAAATCTAGGAAATTCCGCATAGTCGTTTCATGCGGCTCCGTGATTCCTGCCGATTACGAAGAGGATGAACCCGTTCGCTGCATTTTCCTGCAGCAGTCTGAATGAGGAAATGGAAATGGCGCTGAGCGGTAAGGAGACCAAGATGCGACGTGGAGCATGCCTGTTAGCACTGTTAGGGATGACGGTTCAATCCGCGGTTGCGGACGACTTATTCAGCCCAGGTGCCGCCCGTGCCACTCTGCCGACAAAAACGGCGACGGCCCCGGCTTCTTTGCCCACTTCACTCCCCGCGACAACGCCACAACGATTCACACGTTCGGCAGCATCTTCGCAGGAGCCGAATGATGAATTGCGAAACTATTACAAAGAACTTTTTGGGACGACTCCACCCGCGAACGGAGCTGCACAACTCGACGCATCTCCCAAAGGGTTGACGCCAGCGACTCCATTCTCCCCCAACGCCGCTGCCGCTTCTGCAACTTTCGGTGATTCAGCGACGAAGTCACCCGCTTCTGGCGGAGTGTCGACGGGCGGGTTGACCCCAAGTGATCTCACTTCAGACCGCTTTGCAGCCGGCGGATTGAATCCTGTTACGGAACAATCAGCCACAACACGGCCGTCAGCAGCAACCGCGAGCATGCCGGCCGAGCCATTCACATTCACTCGCAGTGGACAAACAGATCCCGCTCCTGCCAAAGACAAGGCAACACTCAATCAACCGGATAACAGCCAGGTGATTCATGCGGAGTTCCGTGACCAGGCGGTTCCCGGTGAAAATAAAATTCAGCAGGTTCATGAAGAATACTTCTCAGCCCGGCCCTTCCCGGGTGCGGGGAGAAACTCTTCGCCCCAGCCTTTTGGAGGTTCGACATTTGGGCAGAAAGATGCCGCTGCAGGCGTGACGTCCGCCGCCCGTTCAGCCGCTGCTGGAGTTGCTCCTGCTGTCACTCCGGCGAGTGGATCGCGGGGCTCGGTCTCATTCAGCCGCACAGCTTCCCCTTCAGGACCGGCTTCCCCTTCAAATGCAGCTTCCCCTTCAGGACCAGCTTCCCCTGCAAGTGTGGTCACTCCCGCTTCCGCCACAAGAATGACGACACCTGCAGTGAAGAAAGATTCCATCTCCAGTTCCGTCACACAGACTCCCACTGTGAGTGTGGAATGGCGAAAGCAGTCCGACCTGAACGTGGGTCAGGAATGTTTGTGTCATTTGATCGTCAAAAACAATGGTCAGACCGCTGCCAGAGAAATGGAAGTTCAGGCATATTTTCCGGAAAGCGTCCGACTCATCAATGCGAAACCGGCTCCCAGCACCAGCGACCGGTATCTGAGCTGGAAAGTCGAAGAACTCAAACCCGGTGAAGAGCGAACGATTGAAATCACCATGATTCCGCTGCAACGGGGAGACATTAACACCCGTGCAGAAGTTCGCTTCTCCGGTGTCGCCAACGGCCGTTTCGCCGTGGCGGAGCCAATGCTGGACATCAATATGGAAGGCCCGGAACAGGTCATTATCGGGGAATCCGCAGCCCAGATTGTCACGGTTTCGAATCCTGGAACTGGAATTGCCAGCCATGTGCAAATCGAAGCACTGATTCCTGAAGGTCTGGAACATGCGCGTGGTCAGAGATTGCAGATGGATCTCGGCAATCTGAATCCAGGGGAATCTCGCAGCGTGCGTCTGGCACTCGCCGCCGCCAAGGGGGGCCCGCAACATCTGACCGTGAATGCACGTGCGGAATCGGGCCTGGCACGTTCTGCAACTTCGGATATCAATGTGATTGCTCCAAGTCTGACGGCGAGCATTCAGGGACCAGGACTACGGTATCTGGGACGACAGGCCAGCTTTGTGATGAGCGTGACCAATGCCGGGGAAGCTCCCAGCGATAACGTGCAGATGCGATATAAAATGCCCAGTGGATTCGACTTCGTCAGTGCGGATCGGGGAGCACAATATGACCCGGCCACCGGTCTGGTGACCTGGTTTGTCGGTCGCCTGGAACGTGGTCAGAAGTCGGAAATCAAAGTGACGCTGCTGGCCCGTCAGAGTGGCGAATTCAAGCATCTGGCCCGGGCCTCTTCCGAGCATGGTGCCGTGGCGGATGCCGAATTCACCTCGACCGTGGAGGGGACACCCTCTCTGGCAGTACAGGTGAAAGATCTGGAAGACCCTGTCGAAGTCAGTTCAGAAATGTCATATGAAATTCGAATTCGCAATGAAGGATCGGCAGCTGCCAAGAGTGTGGCGTTAACCTGCGAATTGGCGGACGGCATGAGCCTGGTCACCGCAGAAGGCCCTGCGGAATATCTTTCAGAAAGGAATTCCGTAGTCTTCCGATCCATTCCGGAAGTGGGAGCGGGTCAGAATGTCGTCTTCAAAGTGAAAGTAAAATCCAGCGTCGCCGGCAGCCTGCGATTCCGGGCACTCCTCTCCAGCGAATCGGTTTCAGAGCCTTTGACGGCTGAAGAGATGACCAAGTTCTACGGCGAATAAAGCCACGGGAAACAGGTCCTCGAGAACAGCGAAACTCAACAGAAAAGCCACTTCGAAAATCGAGGTGGCTTTTTTGTGCAATGTCTTCGAGTGCATTCATCCCGCATCGACCGCGTTCCGCCATGCGGCGAATTCCCTTTCATTGGTCGAAACCCGTACTGCGGGGGCTCAGGCCAGAGCAACTTGCTCTCGATCGCCTTTCGTACTTATCGAGCAGCCAGTTCTTCGGAAGGAGTCCGCACCTGTACCTGAATCCCTTCCGACATCCGATCTCCCGGATTGGCGACCACACGTACTCCCACTTCCAGCCCGGAGAGCAGTCCCACATCGGAACCAAAGTCACCTTCCACCACAACCGGTTGCAGGTGAATTCGTGAGGTTTCATCAATTACTGCGACGTGTGTTCCATCCGCATTCACAATCAGAGCCGTCGCGGGGATCAGCACGGGTGGGTGTTCTCTGCGAGTTTTGAGTTCGACCTGCACATAAGATCCGGTCAGCAGAGCATGATCTGGATTGGGAGTTTGAATCTCCGTGAGCAGCGTTCGCGTGGCGGGATCGATGGCCCGGGCGGTGCGGGTCACCAGGCCGGTGAAGTGTTGACCCGGTTGTTCCCGTACCAGAATCGTGGTCTCCATGCCCACTTCAATCCCCGGGGCATACATCTGCGGCACATTGACATAAATCCGCACGGGATCGGTTTTCGCAATGCGATACAACGGTTGTGCGTTCGCGGAACCGGTGGTCACCAGTTGCCCCAGTTCAATGGTCCGCTGGGTGATGGTGCCGCTAAAAGGAGCATAGACTTTGGAAAACGATTGCAATTCCACCAGCCGTTGCAGATTTGCCGTTCCTGCGGAAACATCGGCCACGGCCGCCTCGACGGCTGCTGCCGATGTCCGGGCATTTGCCTGACGTTCATCATACTCCTGCTGGGTGACGGATTCGGATTTCACCAGAGTCTGATAGCGGGCAAATGTGGAAGCAGCCAGTTCGGCCGAAGCCTTGGCAGTATTCAATTTAGCATTGAGTTGACCCAGTTGTGCCTGCACCTGACGCAACTCCTGATCGACTTCCGGGGTATCGATCTCGGCCAGTAATTGTCCAGCTTTCACTTCGTCCCCAATATCGACCATCCAACTTCGCAAATAACCTGTGGTTCGGGCGTAAACGGTGGTTTCTTCCAGTGCCTTCACATCACCCGGCAATGTCATTTCCGTGACCGCTTCTGCCTGCCGGGAGATGGTGGCCTGCACGCGGGGAATCGCCGTTCTGACCTGGTGGGCATCCGCCTGCAAGTTCTTCTCCTGTTGAACGCGCGGCAGCCAGCCATAGACAAACATGCCGGCCAGACCGGCAATGCCCAGTAACGCCAGCAACACGGTAGGCACAACGCCCAGGCGGGGAGGAGGTGGTGGATCACCAAGGTGATCCGGATCGTGGATGGTGTGGGCAGACACTGCTTCTGTACCCGCAGAAACGGTTTCTGTGCCCGCTGTCTCTGCAGGTATGGCGCCGGCAGATTGAACGTGACTGACGCCATTCTCCAGTACGGCTGTTCCGTTGGAGTCGGCGGTATGAGACACGGAAGGTGATTCAGTGTTGATGGGAGTGCTCATAGTTTTCGACCTCAAGTTGCAGTTGTGCGGAGGGGGGACGTTTTCGTAACTGGCTGTAAACCAGCGGGACCAGAAACAGGGTAGAGAACGTGGCCACGCTCAGCCCGCCGATCACTGCTCTTCCCAGCGGCGCATTCTGTTCGGCCCCTTCTCCCAAGCCAATTGCCATGGGGAGCATCCCGATGATCATGGCGAGGGCAGTCATGATCACCGGACGTAACCGTGTGACTCCCGCAGCCCAGGCGGCATCGTGTGCGTTCTTCCCTTCCTGACGTTGATCATTGGCAAAGGTGATCAGCAAAATAGAGTTGGCGGTGGCCACTCCGATACACATGATCGACCCCATCAGAGAAGGAACGTTGATGGTGGTCTCTGTCAGATACAGCATCCACAAAATCCCGCTCAGGGCCCCCGGCAATGCCATCAGAATGATGAGCGGGTCCAGCCAGGACTGGAAATTGACAACCAGCAGCAGATAGACCAGCAACACGGCAAAGACCAGTCCGAAGGCCAGTCCCCGAAAGGAACTGTTCATGCTTTGGACTTGTCCCCGCATGACCACAGTGGTCCCGCGAGGAAGTTCGGGACGAATGTCCACGAGCAATTTTTCGATGGCATCCGAGACGCGGCCCAGGTCCGTCCCCTGCACATTCGCCAGGACGTCAAAGCTGACGGCAATGTTGTAGTGCGTCACATTCGTGGGCCCCAGACGGTGATGAATCTTGGCCAGGTTCCCCAGTAGTTGCGGCGTTTTAGAATCCTGCGGAGTGACGGGAGTGGCATTGAGCGCACTGATCGAGTTGATTTTCACCTGTGGAGTCTGAACCGCCAGCGGATATTGAACACCATTTTTCGGATCCAGCCAGTAATTCGGTGCCGCCTGGGCATTGGAGCTTAAGGAGACCAGCAGATCGCTGGCCAGTTGTCGCTGAGTCATTCCCAACTGGCTTAAAAGAGTGCGATCACTTTGCACACTCAATTCCGGCGTTAACGGAACCTGGTGGACATGCACATCCACCGCTCCGGGGATTTCGGCAATCTGTCGTTGCAGCTTCTTGGCGAGTTCATAATTCTGAAGCAGATTGCCGCGCGGCCCCAGCAACTGCACGTCAATGGGAGCCGGCAATCCGAAGTTCAGAATCTGAGTGGCAATATCCGGCGGCTGAAAGAAGAAGATCAGGTCCGGATATTCCTCAGTCAGGGACCGTCTCATTTTGTCGACATACATGGCAGTGGGAGCATGATGTTCACTCAGGCGGATCAGAATTTCACCGTCGGCGGCCGACATCAACGCCCCGTCACTCAATGTGAAGTTGATGCCGCTGTTGGGAATCCCCATGTTCTCCACCAGGGTGACAATCTCTTCTTCCGGGATCAATTTGCGAATGGAATTGGCCACCCGGCCAAAATAGCGTTCCGTCTCTTCAATGCGAGTTCCCGCTGGAGCGCGGACATGTAATCGAATCTGACCCGCATCTACTTGTGGAAAGAAGTCGCGGCCGATCAATGGCACCAGACAAGTGGAAGCCGCGACCAGCACGCCGAATCCGGTGATCGTGAGCACCCGATGGGCCAGGGTCCAGGACAAGCACAGTCCATAGAAATCTCTCAGCTTGTCGAACTGTCGGTTAAAAGCATCATGAATCCGCCAGATCACATTCCGCTTCACCACGGCATGCGGCTGACCTGGCTCACTGGTTCCTCCATAGAGTTCGACTTCGGCCGCCAGCAAATAATGAGTCATTGTGGGAACGAGCGTACGACTCAGAAAGTAGCTGGTCATCATGGCGATCACCACCGCCACTGCCATCGGCACAAACAGAGATTTGGCGGCTCCAGTAATAAAGACCACCGGCACAAACACAATGCAAATCGATAATGTCGACACGAAGGCCGGTACGGCAATCTGCTGGGCTCCGTCCAGAATCGCTTCCACCAGATGCTTTCTCTGATGCAGATTGCGGTGAATATTTTCAATCTCCACGGTGGCATCGTCCACCAGAATTCCCACAGCCAGGGCCATCCCTCCCAGCGTCATCACATTGAGTGAATATCCCAGAAAATTCAGTCCGATTACCGACACAAACAACGACAATGGAATCGAAATCACCACAATCAAGGTGCTGCGCCATGAGCCTAGAAATAACAGGATCATGCCGGCCGTCAGACCCGCTGCAATGGCCGCCTCTTTGACCACTCCTTCCAGTGCTGCCCGCACGAAAATGGATTGATCCGAAAGTAGCACCATCTTCAACGATTTCGGCATCGTGTCCGCCAGATAAGGCAGCCGATCCCGAACCCCCTGCACAATCTGCAAGGTCGATGCGCCGGCTTTATAAATCGGCTGCAAGACCCCCCGCTGACCGTCCACCCGGACAATGTTCGTCTGCGGTGTCGAGCCGTCGCGGACATTGGCGACGTCGCGAATATAAACCGTCCGACCGCCAATTGTTTTGATCGGCAAATCGCCCAGAGCGGCGATGTTGGTGGGACTGCTCTCCACCCGTACGTTGTACTCTTGTGCCCCGATTTTGGCGGTGCCTCCCGGGAGAATCAGATTCTGAGCATTGACCGCAGCAGCAACATCATTTGCAGAAAGCTTCCAGGCAAAGAGCTTCACCGGATCGATATCGACCATCACCTGCCGTACCCGTCCACCATAAGGGTAAGGAACCTGAGCCCCCGGCACGCTGGCCATCCCGGGACGTAACGAATTCGTCGCCAGGTCGAAGAGTTGCTGCTCGTTCAGGCTTTCACTTCCCAGCGACAATTGCACGATGGGAACATTGGAAGCACTATAGCGCATCACCAGCGGAGGAAATGTCCCGGGAGGCATATTTCGCAGTGCAGTCTGGGCAGAGGCCACTGTCTGAGAAACGGCTCCATCCACCGCGGAGCCTGGTTGAAGAAAGATCTTCACCACGCTCACGCCATTCAAAGACTGGCTTTCAATGTGATCGATGCCGTTGACCGTCGAGACCAGGATCCGCTCGAAGTTGCCGACGATCCGTGTCTCCATATCATCCGGCGAGATCCCTGTGTAATTAAAGATGGCGGCAATCACCGGAATCTCAATCTCCGGGAAGATGTCCGTCGGCATCCGCAATGCCGTCACGACTCCTAATACGGCAATCAACATTGCCATCACGACAAAGGTATACGGACGCCGAAGTGCCAGCCTGACAATCCACATCTCTCACCACACCCTTTAGTGCCGCGTTACGGCATCGCCACAATGTCAGTCATTCAGCACGTCCAAGTTCGATCGGGTGGAAATAAAAGGAATGGAAAACACCAAAAAGAACGATCCCCTTCCCCCCCTATCCCCTACCCTCACGAAAGTACGCTGGCGGAAACATGCTGACCGTCTTCCGGAGGGTTTCCATTCATCTCTTGTTCGAGTGCCATGCGTGCCAGCCACCGTTGAGAGCACTTTGCCGAGTGGAGCCGCAGGAACTTTCCAGCTGCCACGCCATCACCTTGTTCCAGTGCATTCAATACGGGATCGTGTTCTGCTGCCCGGGCCAGCAGATTGGGATCGAGATGTTTGGACATCAGAATGCGTACACGGGTCTCGAATCCCAGGTTCAGCCAGGCTTCCAGCAACATCTGATTCTGAGCATGCTGGACGATGGTTCGATGAAATTGTTCATTCTGAAACGCGTAGCTTTCAATATTCCCCTGGGCTGCCGCCTCTCGCAGGGCCGCTTGAATGGCCCGGAGATCGGCAATGTTCCCTTTGAGCAAGGGGGCTGCCAGCTCGGCCGCCAATTGCTCCAGGACTCCCCGGACGGCATAGGCTTCCTGCATTTCCCGGCTGCTGATGGCACGCACATAGGTCCCGCGATAAGGGATCGATTCCACCAGTCGCTGAGTATTCAGAGCTTCAAAGGCTTCCCGGACAGGGGTTTGGCTGGTGTTGAATTCCCGGGCGATTTCCAACTCCAGCAGACGGTCGCCCGGCTTCAAGTCGCCAGAAACAATTCTCTTTTCGAGAATCTGGCGAATCTGATGACTCATACATTCGCGTTGCAGTCCCATCAATAAACAACCTCTGGATCAGGTCTGGGGTTCCACTCAGGGTCAAGTCAATCCGAAGTCTCGACCGGGCTTTCGCTTGATTGAAAATGGCATGGGAGGCGAGGCTCCTGCTACGCCGCAAACGAAAGAAAGCGTGACCTTTCATGCGGCGCAGCAGGAACTTCGCCTTGGAAATTGCCAGTTTTGAAACAGGCAAAAACCCTAGAAGCCTCACCCCCCTGTCAGGACTTGATTTTGGGATAAGTCGCGAGGAGGGGCCGATCAGGCATTCTGCTTTTTATATTATCGTTAATGCAGAAGCAGGGAAATGGCCCACTCCAAACTTTCCAAATTTTCAGAACGGGCACAAAATGGCCTGAACGAATCGCCGCCATAAGACTCCCTCCACAGCGGTCGCAATGGGAGGGCGGTTTGAGCAAGTTGCCCTAATTAGAGCACATTCAGCGTTTCGCTGTCGTCTGCAGCGAAACGATAAATCGTTGGATTTTCTCTGCGAGCGCCCAGGCGTACAACGGACAATGCAGAAGTCATGCGCTCTAGACTGGACCCGTGCAGCACACGTTTGACCGATGAAAGTCTCCGCGGGCGGAACGCGGTCTCTGCGGAGTGAATACACTCTAAAGAAAGCAGCGGGAAACCGCGTAGCAATACACGATCGAACCGAGCGGGCTCAAATGCAACCCCGGATCAGCAATCTCGTTTCCCCAAAGATTTGACAAGTCGAGTGCCGTGCCACAGCTTAGAGCAAGTTGCCCTGGCCTGGGCCCCCGCAGCGCGGACTGATGAAAGACTGCTCGCCGCGTGGCGGAACGCGGTCTATACGGGGTTAATGCGCTCTAGTTTCAGGGTGCGTCGTAAAGAAACACCCTCTGCTTTCAGACTTGACGTCAAGATCTATTCAAATTTTCAGAGTCGACAAAGCACCAGTGATTTTACTTTTCGACAGTCATCTTCTTCTCTGGGGAGAGGATCATCTCCTCTTCGGGCAAGCACAATTCGTCGCGGACGATATTCATTGTACGCGGCGCCTCGATGCCGATTCGAACGGTATTGGGGCCGATTCGGACCACGGTGATTGCGATGTCATCGCCAATCAGAATCCGCTCTCCAGGCTTCCTTGAGAGAACAAGCATGATTTGACGCCTCCTTCTTATGGCTGAGTGCGCCTGAAATACTTCTTGCATTGCATTGCGCCATCAAATCGAACATGCCATCAGAAAGATACCAGCCGGCAGAAGCTGCGCCTACCCTCAAAATCACCTGTGTACAAAAAAACACACTGAACAGACTTTGATTGCGGTGCTCAAAAAACAGGCTGCCTGGTTATTGGGCAGCCTTCGCCCGCAGCCGTGCAGCTGGAGTTCGAAAATTGGCTTTAGGATGCGTTATCGCAAAACATCCTCCATTATCAGACTTTGCGTTAAGATCTGCCTGACCTTTCAGGCTGGCAAAGCACTACAGAAGAGATCTGCGGAGGAGATCTGAGTGCAAGAAGTCGACGGAAGCGGGAAGAAGGCTCAGCCATCTCGAAAAGATCGCGGCTCGAGCCATAAAAAAAGGAGGCACCGCTGTGATATGCGGTGCCTCCTCACTGGCATGACCCCAAGGGGATTCGAACCCCTGTACTTGGACTGAAAATCCAATGTCCTGGGCCTCTAGACGATGGGGCCAGATGGTTCATACGGTAATGGGTCCATCGGCAATGTCAAGCTGACCAAGTGAGGGATTTTCATTCGGAATGAGAATCTCGCCCGATCGGCCGACTGGCCAGCCTGCTTTTGCTTTAATTTTGCATATTTTCTTTGTATTATTGTGCCATGTCCGATGCGGATTGTCAGATTTTCGCGATTCTGGACCAGATGACTTCCCGCATGAGGAACGGCGAGGAGGTTCAACTGGAGCAGGTTTTATGCGATCACCCTCAGTTTGCGAATGAACTCCGTTCGCTCTGGGCGACGGTGATTGTCGCGGAACAGCTTGGTTTGCCGGCATTAGAATCGCTGGAAGATGCCCCTGCCCTCCTGCCAGAGACACCATCCGAACGGAATAGGATCGGAAAATTTGAGCTGATTCAGGAAATCGGTCGCGGCGGGATGGGGATTGTCTATAAAGCGATCCAGAAAAACCCTCATCGAACCGTGGCTGTCAAAATGTTGTTGCGAGGAGATCTGTCCACGCCTGCCAATTTGGCAAGGTTCCATGCCGAAGCAGAATCGGCAGCTCGGCTGGATCATCCTCACATCGTGGCGATTCATGATGTGGGGATGGAAGAGGGACAACCCTATTTCAGCATGCCGTTTATTGATGGCACGACACTCGCGCGGCGGATTGCCGAAAGCACCCTGCCGGATCGGGAAGCTGCCCAGCTTCTCATCCCGGTCTGTCGAGCCATCGCCTATGCCCATCAGCGCGGGGTCTTGCATCGCGATTTGAAGCCCTCCAACATTCTGATCGATCAGGGTGGTCATCAGTTTGTTTCCGATTTTGGTCTCGCCAAGCGGATTGAAACCAAGGACGCTCCCCTGCCCGGCACAATCCTGACAGAGACCGGGGCCATTCTGGGGACTCCGGGATATATGGCTCCCGAGCAGGCTGCCGGGAGTCGCGGGAGTCCAGGTCCGGCTTCGGACGTCTACAGTCTGGGAGCGATTCTATATGCCTGCGTCACCGGTCGCGCCCCGTTTCAAGCGGCTAATCCGCTAGACGCACTGCTGATGATTCTCGAACAAGATCCGCCTCCCCCCAGCCTGCTGCATCCGCAGATTGACATCGATCTGGAAATGATCATCCTGAAAGCATTGCAAAAACCGATTGATTTGCGTTATTCGACCGCAGATGCCCTCGCAGATGATCTTGAAGCCTATCTGCGGCATGAACCTGTTTCCGCGAGATCCTCTCAATTCACCCAGATCCTGAGCCGGGCCTTTCGTCCCACCCACAATATTGGAGTTCTGGAAAACTGGGGGCTGCTCTGGATGTGGCATGCCGTGGTGCTGTTGACGTTGTGCCTGATCACGGATCTGATGAAGTACGCCCGGATTGATTCACGATTACTATATGTCGGTTTGTGGACGCTGGGGTTGGGAACCTGGGCCGTGATTTTCTGGAATTTGCGTCGACGGGCAGGCCCGGTGACATTTGTCGAGCGGCAAATTGCTCATCTCTGGGCTGCCAGTATGTGTTGCTCCACAGCCTTGTTTGCCGTGGAATCCATCATGGGACTGCCGGTGCTGACACTCTCACCGGTTCTGGCGTTATTTGCGGGGGCGGTCTTTATTGCCAAAGCCGGGATTCTTTCCGGAGAGTTCTACATTCCGGGAGTGCTACTGTACTTGTCGGCGATTCCCATGGCACTCTTTCCCCAGGTCTCCCTTACCATCTTTGGGCTGGTTTCCGCGGAAGCATTTTTTCTACCGGGATTGAAGTTTCACCTGCTGCAACGAGCCAACCGCAGCAGTCATCGCATTGCACCTGTTGAGGCCGAGCCTCCGTCACTTCATGAAGGAAGGGATAGGGGATAGGTCCCGACGCGTGCTGCGCGGGCTCTGGCGAGAGCGACTTGCCCTAAAGAATCCAACCGCCTCCCAGCAGGCGGTTTTCCGCGTAGAGAACCACTGCCTGCCCGGGGGCCACGCCATATTGCGGGTCATCGAAAGTGACCTGCAGGCGATCTGCTTCCAGCAATTCCGCCTGGCATGTGGCGGGCTGATGCTGATAGCGGATTTGAGCTGTGGCGCGAAATGGGAATGAAATTCCCTCTGCCAGCCAGTTGAGCCGATTGGCCTGCAGCGTCCGCCGTCCCAGTTCTTCGCGATTGCCAAGGACCACGCGATGTGTTTCGGGCTCAATTTTCACCACAAAACGTGGTTCACCAAAAGTGACCCCCAGCCCGCGGCGCTGGCCAATCGTGAAATGCTGATATCCGGCATGCCGTCCCAGCACATTGCCGGCAGTGTCCACAAGTTCCCCATCCGTGGCCTGTTCTCCACGATAGTCACGCAGAAAACGGCCATAATCGTTATCTGGAATGAAACAGATTTCCTGGCTGTCCGGCTTATCGGCGGTTCGAATCCCTGCCCGTCGAGCCAGATCCCGAAGTTCTGATTTCTGATATTCTCCCACGGGAAAGAGAATCTTGTTCAGCAGGTCGGGGCGAATTCCAAACAGGACATAAGACTGATCTTTGCCGGCATCTCGACCACGGAAAAGACCGGGACGTGATTCCCCCGGAACATCCCTGAGCTGGGCATAATGTCCGGTCGCGATGTAGTCTGCCCCCACTTGCTCTGCAAAGTCCCAGAGTTTGCCGAATTTCAGCCAGACATTACACATCACGCAGGGATTGGGAGTCCGACCTGCCAGATACTCATCTGCAAAATAGTCTTTAATCTGGCCGAAAGCATGGCTGAAATTGAGCGCATGAAAGTTAATATCCAGAGCATCCGCCACACGGCGGGCATCCGCAGCGTCCGAGGCACTGCAGCATCCTTGTTTGTGTGCTTTCGTACTCAGGACGGGTAACAATTCGGATGATGTCGAACAGGATTCCGCTTCTGTCGCTCCCGAGCGCATGAACAGGCCGATGACCTCATGGCCCTGCTCCTGCAGCAACCACGCGCTCGCGGAGCTGTCGATTCCACCGCTCATTGCCAGGACGACTCGGGACATAGAAATACTGGTCTTTGAAGAAGCTTTGAAGAAGATTGCTCAGATCCGCTCGAAAAGTGCAAAAGTCGAACGAATACTCTGCCACAGTTTTGGTTTTTCTCCCCAGGCAGTATACCTTCTCAGGGTGCTTTTTGCAGTTTCGTGCCATGTCACGTCTTTGTAACGCAGCATTCGTCTGTAAATCCGTTCCGTTCACAAGTCGAGGAGTTGTCACGCATGTCTGGCGGTTCGTTCCGGAATTCAATTGGATTTTTCCTGCAGTTCTGCGCCCTGGTGTTTCTGCCGCTCCTGATTTTCTGGCAATTGAACTTCGGATTTCAACTCCTCTGGATGCCCGGGCTTACACTGGCGGGGATGGCGGCCTTCTGGCTGGGACACGCCTTACGCGATAAGGATTCTCAGTAACGACTCAGAGCGCATTCACCCCGCATTGTCCATTGGATGTCTCATATGTGTAGAGACCGCAGAGAGAATCGGTCGCGGCGGGGTGAATGCACTTTCAAAGGAACGGCAACATGCAGCCCATCATTTCACTCCGAAAGAATGCTGGGATGTCCTGCACTCAGGCCGCTTGTCTGGTCTCTCTGCTGCTTTCTTCCCCGACAGCATTCAGTGCCGCCCCTCCTCCTCCCTCCAATGGAACTTCCCAGCCGCGAGCGGAACGTTTTGCAACTTCCAACCGCATTGATCTCGTACAGCAACTCTGGACCGTTCCGGTTGCTGGATCGCCTCGAATCTCGGGTTTGTCATGTCCTGTGAACAGATTGCCATCACTGTCGTTGGCTGGGGAGATCATTCTGGTTCAAGACGCACGGGGAATCCGGGCGTTGAATCTTCAGACAGGCCGATCTGCGTGGCCTGATGGTGAACATGATTCCGGGTTTCTGCTGCAGACCGATCCACGATTCGAATTTCCTGATCGAGAGAGACCGTCGTTCTGCCTGAGCGGGGTTGTGCATGGCAAGTTCTGGACGGGATGCTTTATCCGGCGACTGGTCACATTGAATCTCTCTGCAGAAGGGAGAGTGGAATGGTCTCGAACCCCCGAGGACTTCCAGATCGAGAGCGATGGAAAGATAGACTTTGTCAGCGGGCCCATCGAAATTCCGGGGGGACTGGCGATTGCGTTACGAGAGTCGCAACTTGAAGAAAAGAAACCGAGAGGCTGGCTGGTCAGTGTTGATCCACAGGGTCGGACACGCTGGAAGACAGTCACCCCCCCGCTTCCCTTGGCAACCGGTCATGCGGTAACCGGCCATGTGACAACCGGTCAGAATGTCCGCGATGCGATCACGGTCTCCGGCAATCGCATCTACTGGAATCAGTCGGGACAACGATTCCTCTCGTTGAAGGCTGATACGGGAGAAATCCTCTGGCAGGTGGCCTTGAATCAAGCTCAACTCGAAAGAGGTTCGAAGTGTGATGGCATTGCGATTTTTGCAGAATCGAACATGCTGATCGGTGCGTCCGGGAAAAACGTATGTGCGTTCCATCCGGCTGATGGAAGCCTGCTCTGGCAGCAGCGTCTCGTCGCCCCCATTGAATCGATTCCCGGGATTCGTCAAGGAATTGTCGTTGTTTCCGGCGAATGCCTGACCGGCCTGGAAGCCTCCACCGGCAGGATTTCATGGCAGGCGGGGGGAACGAATGATGCTGGCCGCGGGCTGGGAACAGGATGGATTCTGGGCGACCACATCCTCTGGCCCACCCGACAGGAACTCTGGACCATTTCATTGTGGAATGGTCGAGTGCTCCAGCGGGATGCCCTGCAACAGTTTACTCAAGCCGGCGGCGGCCATGTGTTGCTCCGTGATCAGACGCTGCTGATTGCGTCTCCGCAGCAACTGTCCGCCCTGCAAGTCCTGCTGAGAGCTGAATAGGCAGCGTTAAAGCGCATTCACTCCGCATCGACCGCATTCCGCCATGCGCGGGTGGCCCCGGAAGATTCTTCCGGAGCGGCGAAGCCGTAAGGTGGCTCAGTACGCAAACATCCCTGACAAATGGGGAAGTCATTCCCACGACCTCTCGCCCAAAGGTTGCGAGCAACCTGGGCCACCCGCGCTGCGCGAGCCCAGGTCAGAGCAACTTGCACTAAGAGTCTGTCCGGAAAGGTCAATTTGGGCTGCGATCGGCTCTTTTGCGTTCTGAACTTCGTCAGCCTGCATCGACGAATTCCAGGAATTCGCCTGCTTCGGCTTCCTTGTCAGAACACAA